>JGI24147J20444_1001731_pt1 | contig 10265 bp, 6 predicted proteins | sample BarGraIncub1133A_FD_20444 | JGI IMG/M metagenome (IMG submission 20444) | reverse complement strand
ATACTCGGGATATTCACACCTTCATCGAGGCATCTGATGGCAATAAGCACTTGTTGATGCTTGCCATCTGCGAATTCCCGTTTCAGTATTTCACGTTCATCTGCCGGCTCCTCAGAAGTGAATTTTGATACTCGCATACCTAGTTCGTTTCCGAGTAGGTCCGCGACAATATCAATTTGCCGAATGTCGTCAACGGGTGGCTTGTCCTCCTTATAGTCAACGTCATGCATTGTGGTGGCACCACAATAGACCAATATATGATTGTCTGATTTGAACTCTGAAGTTGACATTATTTTTTTGAGTTTTGCTATTTTGTCTGCCGCACCAGCAACCAATCTCGCACGTTTGATTAGGAGCATTTTGGCATACTCTGAAAGGATAACCTTTCCCGCTTTCTTTTTTGAGCTATATATGGCCGTTACGACCTGTGCCGTGATTTCCAAATAGTCATTAAGTTCAGTCTCATTAAGAGTTACAGGAACAGGATGGTAATAGTATGGCGTAAGCATTCCACTATCTATTGCTTCCTTCAAAGTGTATTCAATACATTTCTGCCCAAAGTATGAATATAGTTTTTGTGTTCCTTCTTCATCCCCGTACCTGTCAATTGTTGCTGATAAGGCCAATCTGTATTTCATATTTGGCAAGAGCGTTCTGCTTAGATTTTCTGCGCCAAAGTTATGTGCCTCATCTACCACTAATAAAGCATTACCTCTCAACGAGGAAATCTGGTCCTGAACATATTCGCTTGAAAAGGTGGCGTTGGTTGATATCACACAGAAGTGATTACTTACCCCTAAATTAAAACTTGTAATGGCGGTTTTAAGCCTCTCTCGCCAGTTCTTTTGTGAAGATGCAGAATAGCACACTATTGGTTTCATCCCAAAATTTTCTATATCCTGCCTCCATTGCTCCACAAGGTGCTGAAATGGGCACACAATCACTACTGCGAGTTTTCTGTTGACCGTGTTATATAGCTCAACAACAGCTGCAAGCGCTGTATATGTCTTGCCGGTTCCAGTTGCCATATCAAAAATACCAGAGAAATTGCTGGCTTTCCAGTTTGATATTGCTTCTTGCTGGTATTCCCGCACCTTGACCCATTCCGGGATATATGGATATGGGCTTTGATGAATTTCTGTATCAAGTACCTTGACATATGGAACGCCTGTAGTGACAAGGCAAGTGGTATCTATTGAATTGGTGAATTTGTAACGTTCGAGAATTTGTTTTTCGACTTTGGGAAATGATATGACCTTAATGCTTGGCTCATAATCATTCCACATTGCATTAAAAGCGGCTTGTTTGGCAATAACACGTTCATTGTCATGCGACCATGAAGTAAAAACGTCTATGGACTCATAGTTATGAGAAAATGCGTTTGCACTTTCGTTCATTGAGCCAGTGAACGCAATAATGTTGTTTTCCTCATCGTACATCAGTCCCATTTTTTCATGGAACATTCCAATGTGGCTGTCATTCTCAAGAAACGCAATCTTTATCTCTAATCTTCCTACCGCAATCAGGTTTGAAAGAAGATTAAGTCTTGCCTCATCAAATTTGCCCTTTGGCTCGTGCAATTCACGTAAAAGGCATTCTTCTATTATTTGATTTCGTCTGTCAAATCCATCATCGATTGCAACTATATCTTCCTCAGACAGCTTCGGCGAGGCAATAAGTTCGATTTTTCCTCCATTATCGATAAGCCCTCCAATTCCTTGAGTAAGCTCAATGAGAGCAGAGGATGAGAAGAAGCCAACAGCGCGTTTGTATGAAACGGATTGCGCAAGTATGGGCGTGTAAAAATCACGCACAACATTATCAATTAGAGATCTGTACTCAGGTTTAATTTCAAGATCTCGAAAGCTCATATTATCACCACCTAACTGTTTTCTTCAATGAAGTCTAATGCACCATTAAGCTGAACAAAATCATCTTCTGTTGTAAAATAACTCGCACTGAACCTTACTGTACCCGCAGGGAATGTCCCCAAAAATTTGTGAGCAAAAGGCGAGCAATGCAGACCAGTACGGGTTGCTACATTATTTTCACTTAGCACCTGTCCGATGCTGTCAGGACTGTATCCGTCAAAAACACATGAAACAATCCCAATTGATTGCCTTGCATTCTCAGAACCGATTATCTGGATGTTTGAGTGAGCAGATAACGTCTCTATTAGGCGCTGATGATTGATTTGTTCTTTCTTGAACAATTCACTGATACCAATTTCACTTATCCATTTTAGCGATGCGTTAAGGCCGGCAAGTGCAGCTACATTAACGCTACCAGCCTCAAACCTCGCTGGTAATTGCGCAGGCAAATCTTGGTTTGCAGACTCAATCCCCGTTCCTCCATAAATCAACGGTTTAGGCAATTTTGAGTCTTTGGTTATAAATCCGGAAATGCCAAATGGCCCATAGAGCGTTTTATGCCCTGCAAAAACAGCAAAATCAATATCATTGCTGCTTAGATCAGTATTTATTAGCCCTGCTGTTTGGCTCATATCAACAATAGTAGTTGCCTCATATTGTTTTGCCAAACTACATATCATCTCAATTGGTGCTATAAGGCCACACACATTGCTTGCATGACTAACCATTACGAAGTTAGGCTTGTTTTTCAAAAACTGAGTTCTTATCTTTTCAGCATCATACGACAAGGTCTTTCTGTCTACCGAAAGCTGGTGTACTTTTATCTTATATTGGGACTCCAAATGATGGAGTACTCTGGTTACAGAATTATGCTCAAATGGAGAAATGTATATATTGCAACCATCAAAGTACTCTTGTCCTTGGATGAGAACATTTAGGGCTTCGGTTGACGAAGGTGAGAATACAATCTTTTTGTTTTGGCAGTAGAAAAGTTTCAAAAGGAGCTGCCGTGTTTCGTCAATCATACCTGTCGCTTTATAGGCCAGCTTATTCTGACCCCTCCCGACATTTACTCCGTACGAACGATAATATGAGTCCATATAGGTATACACCGATTCTGGTTTTGGAAATGTGGTAGCAGCATTATCGAAATATGCAATTGCTGGCATTGAGTCACCCCCTTAACATAGCTTTTGAAGCAAATCGATTAGAACTTGCCGTTTTTCTTGTTCCGTAATAGACTCTCCCATTTCCTCGATAGCATTTGACACTTCGTTAAGCAACAGCTTCGCTCTTGAACTGTAATCTACTTTGTAGAATGTTTTTGTGCTTTCTTTTCCTCTAGTATCTACGAATGATACGCTATATTGGTCAGCCGCAACAGTTTGATCGCAGGCGTTTTTATTATAGGCTTCCACATTCTGTTTGAAGCTGTCAAGCACCAGAATAAATTGTCCAATATTCTTATTTTCCCAATCATCAATTCTCAATGAACAAACAGCCTTTGAAAGACGCTCGATAAATTGTATGTCATCATTTGATACTGACTTGAACACACCCAGGATGCGGCTTTCGTTTGTCGCAAATAGATGGTTGATGGTGTTTTCACTAAGCCCCTCGTACCAATCTTTTGCGACAGAGCACAGACTTGCTTTTACTGCTGAAACTGCGAATAGCTCTTTAACATCGCAGATCAGCGACGTAATAAGATTGCTTTTTGCGTCATCAAAAATCTGTTTTGTTCTCCGTATCGTATCAACAACCACGAGATTAAATTCATTTAAGTTAAAGATAGAAAAGACTTTTTCAAACAAAAATTCCCGTGCATTTGCATCGTATTGCTTTAACGAATTTATAAACCTACGTTTGTCTTTGGGTATTTTTTCGGCTGTCTTGCCTTTTCCATTATATGTGTATTCCATCTCTTTGGTATACTTTGGGAGCGATAAATACCACCTATTCATTGCGTAAACAATATAAGAAAAGCTGTTAAAAGCCTTTTCTTTTTCAATAACGTAATCAGAAAATATGTTCTCCAGTTCGGTCATATACTGCAATTTTTCATCGTTCCATTTTATACATAGTACTGAGTATGCATCAGGGTTCTCATTAATACTGTTCAGCAAGTCGGCGGTAATTTTCATCTCTTGATTGTTATGAAGGATTACGATGCTTTGTTTACATTGATGTAAAACAACAGCAAGGAAGATTGGAACTAAACCAAGTTTCAATCCTATGCCATATTCATTAGGCTTCGTTAGCTTATTATATAGTGTTTGGAATGATGTTTTTTGTTTCTCGTTTGCCTCCGTGAAGAATGTTTTAATGGCTGAGACTACTCTCGCAGTATTCTCGTCTGCAATGTCGTCAACACATTCCGGCGCAGTATCAACATCTTTTAATATACCGGTCTGAATAAGGGTGCTTCTCATAATGGATACATCTTGGCCAGAACCGGTTAGGCCCAAGTTAGACGCGAAGTCATCTGCCAACAATCCATGAAGCAGTTTTGCCCGGCTGTTAATGGCAACTGTTGACAGCGTGTTTTTGTTGATTGACTCATTATTAATGATTGGTGTATAAGGAAACAACTTGTCGCAGATTGTTGAAAGCAATTCGGAAACCTGTGCTTTTCTAAAAACATATTGCCGCTGGCCCTCAAAGTAGTATTCTGCCCTTCCAAGCTCAGGCCTTGCGTAAAGGCTGATATAGCTTGAAATAACTTCTTCCAAATCCTCAATATATATGTCGTATTCATCAGTGAGCACATCATCGTCGCTTACTAACGTCTTTAGTAACTTCACAGCGCTATACTCGAAAGCAATGGTATCAATCTCTTGGAAGACTACTGGAATAACAAAAACGATTCTGTTTGACAATTTTCCGCTTGACAGCACATGCTTTTTTATCCGCGCAATATCATCTTCGCTTTCTGGAATGATTGCAAATACTACGCCATCGGCTTCAGTTGACATTGAAAGATATTCATCCCAATTTTGAACAGCCCAAAAGTCTTTACTGTGAATAAAAGCGAAGTCAAAGAACCGTATAATTTCTCGGTCGTCATTATATCTTGTTGGATAGAAATAATTGTTGAATGAGTAATTGTTGAGTATATCGGTTACATTCTCAATTGCCCTTAAGTTCTCACCCGTACGATCAATTTCGCTTTTTATGTCTACGCCACTACTTTCTTTCAGCTTGAGATAGCTGTTGCTCCGTCTCAAGTAGACGAGGCAATCCTTGTCCTTTAGTTCAGAAAGCGTATCAGAGATTTCCTTTAGGTCATAAACACTATCTCTAAAGGCATCCATAATAACATCCACTATAGGTGGCATCTTTTCAAATTGCTCGATAATGTAAATCAGGGATATTGTCTTGATGATTTTTGCGCCCAACGAATTCTCGTCAATTCTTCGGAGAAGGCTCTCCGTCAATTTGTATTGCTTATGTGTCGCGCTGGTATATGGTTCTTTTCTCATAAGTGGCTCAAAATAGTCATAAATCAAGTCTGGCGTAAGCATCTGAAATGAACTCATCGATGGCTTCTTCAGGAAGGCAACGAGCGTGAATTTTTCATCTGAAGATAGGAACGTAAAAAGTGTTCTTTCGTTTTGCGCTACTTTTTCAGAGAGCCTTGGCAAAATAAATGTCGAAATCGGGTGCAATGGAAAGCACCCTCTTATTGCGGCGTTAGTGGATACTTCATCTTCACGATCAAGAAGTCCGTTGGAAATAAACCGAGATGATAGGTCATTAAACGTTTTTTGATTAGTTGACAAAAAAGAAGCCCATTCGTCTGGCTGCTTTTTTATAACCGCTGAGATAATTTCGTACATCTGCGAGAAATTATTGTGGAGGTTAATATGCTTAAAGCGTCCAGATACGCCACGCCAGCCATCAACTTTCTCTTTTGCGAGACTGTTATCAATATAATTGGCAATGTCTTTATGACTGATGAGCATCAAGTGCATTTGCTTTTTACCGCTTCGGTTGCACTTTTCTGCAAAATCTTGTAGAAGCTTGATGTCACTAATAGATGCATTCGCAATGCTTGACTCAAGATATTTACTAAACTCGTCATAGACAATGAAAGCTCCTGAATACCCTTTATCTGAGAGTTTATCTACAACTCTTTCATACAGATCTACCACGTCAAACCCGAGGAAAGGATTAAACTCGCTGCCTGAAGTAAGCTGTGGGTACAGCTCTTGGAACAACTCAAAAGCACTTACATCAAATTCTCTGAGTCTTATGACGAACTCATCTATTGGTGTATGAAGAAGGGATACAAACTTCTCGTAAGTATGGGGATAGAGCTCTTTCCAATTGTTAATCGAGTTTATTGCAGCATAAAAGTGAGTATCTGGCATTAGGTCAGATAGTTCTTCGTCAGCCAACGCTTGTTGTAGTGCACTAAGAAAAGACTGTGTTAAGCTTGAGCTACTTCCGCTTACTACGATCGGGAGTAATCTCTTGGTGCCGCCTATATATTCGATAATAAAATCATGCAGATTGGGGTTGCACTCTTTCGTCTTCGCAATAACGGCTTGAAACAAGCTCTGGTCTTTGAGTCGTAGCAGCGCAAGAAGAACCAGAACAACGTGTGATTTTCCTCGACCATATGCGCCAATGAGCATTCTTGCCCTTTGAGTGGAATTGTCAGCCGTACTAAGCATCACATCTTCTATAACATCAGTAGAAGATAGAGTGGGGATGAACCCACTTATCTTCTCTTTGTTGTTAAGATCATATGCAATGTTAATGGACGTTTGAAATCCCTGTGCTACACTAATCATACTCTCAAACATAAGACTACTCCTAAGTAAGCGAACTAGTTGTTCAATGAACGGTAGTATTCGTTAACACATTCAACAAACGTCATATCGCTTATAATTCTAATAATATCCAGTCCCGCAGTACGTATAACCTTGATGTATTCCATCAACTCTAATTTATAGAGCAAATTTGTCAACGCAATAATATTGAGATTAAAGATCTTGCCAAGGTTATTTGTATCACTTTGAATAGCAGATATTTTAACTTCGCTTTTTCCGTCAGCTTGATCAATGATGATTGCAAGTGCAATTAGCGGTGGCAACAATTCCTTCTTGACTTCGCTTCGTTTATACGTCTTGTTTCGCTTGTTTGAAATATCAACAAGGCCGAGTTCTCCGAGGGGACAATCAATATTGCTCTCTGCCTGGACTTTCCCTGGATTTGACTTGGAACGTGGAACGTAGGTGTTAATAATGCAATTAAAGTCATCATCCAACGAACGTTCAGCTACCTCAGCCCCCTGTATCCGAAGGTAATTTGAGATTTGAAGGACAAAATCATCTCGTGTGAATTCAACAGGCTTAAACTCATTAAAGAAGTAATACCACGCAGTTGCATCGTCACAATTAGAAGCCAAACTGTAGTGCAATAGGCATATTGTTCCAATTTCCTCTATGTATGGGTCGTTTTTAAATACTGTCCTGCCAAAATCAGTTATCCGTTGCTCTCTCTTTCCCGAAGAAGGCTCAACTGTGAGCGTAAATGCTTGCAGCCAATACCTTAATGATTTCACCATATTAGATCCAATTCCAAGTATATCCATTGGGTTCCCATTTGCTCCCATGAAAACAAAGGGGTCCCTATTAACGTATTTGAGTCCTTTGTTAAGCCAGCCTTTTCTTACGAAAAAGGTTTCATGACCTCTAAATTTCATGTATCGCACCTTATCCTTTGGTTTTCAAATACTTGTCCATCATGCAACCACCGTCAAGAAATTTAGCAGTTACACAATTCTTACATCTTTTACACTTGTTAGAGTTTATATGATATTCATCTCCAACAATTGAAATGGCGCCAAATCGACAGACGGACTCGCATTTTAGGCATTTTCTGCAAGCATTGTATTTCCTAATTTGATAGCTAATCATTCGTTGCAAATCGTCATGTTTTGCAACATTCATTGTCTTGACCTTAACTGCGTAGGTGTATCCCTCCTTAGAAAATGGCTGAATAGAGATAATTGGGATTTGTGTATTAACGTCTACCACAATCGTCTCATTTATTAGCTTCCGACCAAGTTCAGGAGAAATTCTGCCAAACGGAGTAAACATCTCGACAAACCACGGTTCCAACGGCTTGTTTATTTCGTAAACCTTGGCGTGCTCTTCTGTTGTACAATTTGTGAATTTGATTTTTATATCGTCTGCCGCAGCGAGGCCATTCCCGCCTTGCCTTGCTTTCCATTTGCCAGTATCAATATACACCTCCGGGTCTGGCTTGCCGATCTTTCTTGCAAACTCGACGAGAAAATCGTTCCATTTTAGGGATTGTTCGGGCATATAGATTTTTGAAAGGAATTGAGCTCTGATATTATTATTTGGACAACACCAGCAACCTACCCTGTCATATCCAAGCCTGTATGCATCGTTGAAATCTAAGTGTTCGCTAAACAAGTACAGCCATATATCGACATCTTTCCAGAAGAAAATAGGGGACGCAACAACTTGTTTTTGAATTTTAACAGATTCCGAATTGTCTTCTATTCTGTTATACTTGCTACGGCTCACAGACTCACATTTCCTAATACCATAAAAAGTAAGTATAGTGTCGTCGCGGTAAAGGCCATTTAACACTCTGGTAATCGGCCCTGTTTTAAACATCGAGCAGCACCAACGTAGCATTCTTGCTGGAGGCCCGATTTCTTTACAAACTTCGTAGAAGTCTTGTTCTCGATTTTGTGCAACTTTGAATATTGCTTTAGGATTGTTGTTGCGAAATCGGTTGGCATATTCTATCGTCATTGGAAATTCAAGCGAAGTGTTTCCAAAAATATGTACAATGCTTGGATTGCTTAACGCCCGAACGGTCAAGTCTGCAGTAACAGTTGAGTCTTTTCCGCCAGAAAAAGAAATCACTATGTCTTCTTCCGAGTATTTACTGGCTGATTGTTTAATGAAATTTGAAGCCTCATCAAAAAGATATTGAAGCCGAAATGTATTTGCTAAGCAAAACTTTTCAATATTCGCGTCGAAGTAGTCATAGCTGTTTTGCGCGGCATATTTTTCTAATTGCTCGATTATCTCTGTCATGTTGCTTTTCTGATAAATACTGTTGGGAAAAATTTTGGCGACGCCATTTATATAGTAGCGATTATTTGAAGCCCACACGCTCTTATTAATGAAAGCGAATGGTTTCCCCAATATTATCTCAACAAGTAGCCGTTCTTCGGGGAAAACGGGACGAACGTCCGAGCAAAGGTATTTTGTTGCTCCGCCGCAAAGCGGACAGGTATCCTTTTCAACGTTATTTGCTGCCTTCACAACTGGAATTTTACAATAAGGGCAGTAATATATCTCATGCGGGATGTCTTCTTCAGTAGGATATCCACAAATTTCGCACTTGGGGCTTTCTGTCTCTCTCATACATTTTTTGCACCACATGATATTTACCTCCCTTCATTCGCTTCGTTGTTTAGACAGTTGTCTACACGACCCAATTTCCCTTGTTCTCAAATATACCGCAACATGTGTCCTATAAATTGTACTCTGTTTCGTCGATGACCTCCATGATGTCACCGATATCGCAATGGAGGGCATAGCAAATCTTCACCAGCACCTCTGTGTTGATGTTATCATTGCGCCCTATCTTGGCGATAGATGAATTACTAATGTCAGCCAATTCTCGCAGATCTTTTTTCTTCATGTCACGATCAATTAGTAGCTTCCATAGTTTTTTGTAGCTTAAGGCCATATTGCTCACCTCTAACTGGAGTTGTGTATCAAATAAACACTGACATTATACGACATTAGTTGCGCTGATTCAACATATGTTGCGCAATTGCGGAATTAATTTCTGTAATTCGCTTATATTTAATTAGAATGAAAAACGAGAAAAACCTTTTCAATGATCTTAGTTGTTTGCCTTGTTTATTTCAAAAATGTTAAAGTTCCCTATGCGAATGAAGTGTTCCACAATGCTCAGGCCCCTATCTGGATATATAAAGTTGAACTCATCGAACACGCCGGAAATATGCAAATTAAGTTCCAATTCCTCGTTGAGTTCTCGGAGAAAAAAGCACTTCATGAAAGCAGCTTGCATTGGGGAGCAACTGAGCTCTTGCAAACACTGCTATATTTCGATTATTGTCGACTGTGATTGAGGGCAGTTTTGAAATGTTAACTGTTATCAGCTACTCTGATTTTTCACGACGACAGCAATCTTCTTCTCTTTGTCATACTGAAAATAGATTCGCTGCAGGTTATCGGAAGTACCCACTTCACGAAGGTGCAGGTCAAATGGACTCTTTGTCGGCTTGCCCGCATGGCTGATGTAGTATTATATTTTCTATTCTGCTGGACATGTTTCAGCTGAAAGGCTTGCAATTTTCGTTTATTC
>JGI24147J20444_1001728_pt1 | contig 10292 bp, 15 predicted proteins | sample BarGraIncub1133A_FD_20444 | JGI IMG/M metagenome (IMG submission 20444) | reverse complement strand
GGATTACTACTTCAGTATTATTTTCTTTCTACGTAAATAATTTTTCGAATTATGAAAAGGTTTATGGAAGTATAGGAGGAGTTATTGCACTAATAAGCTGGTTATATATTAGCACTTTAATAATTCTCATTGGAGGAGAACTAAATTCAATTAATAGTTATTTTAAAAATAAAATAAAAGATAAAAAATATGATTCTTTTAAATTAAAGATACCTTTCCTTTAGAGTTGGTTAAAGAAATTGTGATGTTTAGATTAAGCTTAAATAATTTTTTTGTAGAGGTTATAACCTTTACAAAAATTTATAAATATATGAGGAGGTAACAACATGTATTCAGTTAAAAATGTAGTAAAAGCTATGAATAAACAAAAGAGAAAGGAACAGGCTAGAAATTTAGCTTTAGCATCAGTAATAGGTGCTGCATCAGGAGCTATTATGGCATTATTTATCGCTCCTAAATCTGATAGTATAAATAATTCACTTAATCAGATTAAAGAAAAGGTAGTGGATGCAGTAGAGATAGGTAAAGAAAAGGTAGATGACCTTGTTAAGGAAGGTAGAGATATGTTAGAAGAAAGAAAAAATGATATAAAAGAAGTAAAAGGTAAGCTAGAAGATAAATTTGAAGATGCTAAAATCGATATTGTAGAAGGTATAAACGAGCATTACGCTGATAAAGATGCAATAGAAGATTTGAAAGGATAAAGGTGATTATATGGCAGTTACAATATCATTAAATGATGTTTTAATATTTTTACTTTCCATTTCAGGTATTGTGCTATTAGTATATTTAGCTAGTACGTTAAGTAATATAAATAGCATACTAAAGGATGTTAAGTCTATAGTAAGCAAAAATAAGAATAATATAGATAGTACCATTTCTTCATTACCAGGAATAGCTTCTAACATTCAAGGTATAACTGGAGAGGTAAGAGAAGGGGTTCAAACCATAGCAGCTACGTCTGAAACTATTGAAAAAAAATTAGCTAATTCAGCAGGTTCTATATCGGATAAGGCCGAAATAACAGTGGATTATGTTCAGATTATAAGTGAACTAGTTAAAACAGGAATAAATTATTTGTCAAAACGAAAATAGATAGGAGATATTAAAAAAAAAGGAAGATAACGAGCACTATTATTATTATTATGAAAGATGGCGGTATTAGTGATGCGATATAAACGGAACATTCTAAGGTTTACATAAATTTAAACTTGTGTAGTATTAGACATAACATTTATGTATTAATATCTTTTGTTAAAATTAGTTTATAAAGGAGTGATATATGTATGGGATTATTACGTTGGTTAGCAGGAATATTAATAATTTTCTGGTTATTGGGGTTGGTGCTTAAGATTGGTGGTGGACTGATACACATATTAATTGTCATAGCTGTTATATTATTCATTTTTGATGTTATTGGTGGAAGAGGACGATAATGGAAAGTATTATTTTAAATATAATACAGAAGCTTTTCATAAAAGACTGAAAGAAGAAAGGAGAATTATTATGTTAAATAAAGTCAAAACACTAAAGGGCTATAAGTTGAACTGTATAGATGGGAAAATAGGTAAGGTCAAAGAATTCTATTTCGATGACCATCACTGGACAATTCGCTATTTGGTTATATTCAGTAACGTCAGTTACCATCTTGTCAAATGGACAACTTGTACTAAAATTTCTAACCAATACATTTTTTTTAGGGTGTGGATCTCCAGGTTTCTTATATCGTTTTTTCACCTTAATTACAGCCAAATAACTATTCTGTGCCATTAAGCGGTAAACCTTCTTGTGGTTGAATTTGAGGCCATAGTCAGCCGAAATTGCGGTTGTCATCCTCTCCACACCATATCTTCCATAGTGTTTTTTATAAAGCTTTTCAATGCACTTAATAGCTTGTGCATCCTCTTTTGATTTTTCGGACTGAAACATTCTCCTATTTAACCATCGGTAATATCCTGATCTGTTTATTTCAGCAACCTGAAGCAGTAAAGTTACGGGGTACCTACTGCTCAGTTTCTCAATCACTTCATATTTTCTTTTTTTTTAATGTTATCTTGATTTTTTTCAAGTAGCCCTTTAAGATATTCATTCTCAGCTTTTAACTTCAAAATTTCTTCCTCAGGGGAGTCATAATATTTTTTGGGACTACCTCTCATGGGTGCTAGGGTTTTACCTCTTTTATCCTCCAGCCCAGCTATTCCGAATTCATTATACTTCTTCAACCATTGAGTTAACATGTTATGAGATCTAAAACCAAGTTTTTTGGAAAGGGCTTTTACTCCTCCCTCTTTGCCACTATTGTATCTCTCAATTACATTAATCTTAAATTCAATAGAATAGATATTCTTTTTTTTGCCTATAACAAAACCCCTTTAATTTAGTCTACACTACTTTTTAGTTTCGTGTCTACTTAAGGGGGTATAGTTAATTATAGGGTCCATTTTAAAACAAAACAGTTTGTTTTCTATGCAATGGATTAAAGGAATACATAAAAGAATATGATACTTGAAGTTTTAAATTATGCATTTTGGAGGTGGCCTCTGTTCAGTATTTTTATTCTATCAGTAGAAAATCCCTTAATTTCTTTTATACATAATTACCCCAATGGTAGAAAAGCATTAGATTTTCTGTTTATCTTAGATTTGAGGGAAATTTAAGTTTTTGATTACACTCGTAGATGTCTTGTTGTTGTTGCTTCAGGACAGGGGTTCGATACCTCTCGCCTCCACCATAAGAAAACAACAAGTTTGATACAATGGAAAACCCTTGAATTCAAGGGTTTTTGTTGTTTTTTTGGTAAAATACAAGCTGTAATTCGAGACTTAAATCACAAAAACTTGGATTAAATTGAAATAAATGCACACCCCCTATGAAATTTAGTGTAGGGGGTGTGCACTTTTTAGCAGAAGTAGAAAGCCAGTGTTTTAGAGGCTTTGAGTATGATTACCAAATAAATGCAACAATTCTCTCAGCAATCGTTATCTCATAATATATTTAGCCTACTCATTATTGGTTTCTGTTATTGTTGATCTTTTCATACTGTAGTGAGTAGTTCTGCGAATCACGTTATCTTCAACTACTTGAATATTGCTACGTCTTATTTTTTTTAACTGAACTTTATCAAATAGCTCCTGTGAAATAATAGGTGGGTGGCAGTCCATTGATAAGTATTTCTGAAATTCGCCTTTGTTGATTTTTCTGTTATTGCTAGGATATTCAAGGCCATAAGTTTTCCCAACCACCACATTGCCCGTGTATTTTTCATTTGAAAGCATTGTATCAATTGTACGCTTGGCCCAATGATCTTTGCCAGTTGGAGAATTTATACATTCTTCTTTAAGGTAACGAATTATTGCTAGAATGCTATATCCACTAAGATATAACTCATAAATTTTTTGTACTACTTTGGATTGATCTTCATCTATAACAATATTTCCATCATAAGCATTAATATACCCATAACACTTGCGATTATAAAATTTTGAGTTTCCGGTCTCAAAGCCACGCTGAATACCCCACCTAATATTTTGACTTCTTGATTCACTATCAGCTTGTGCCACTGCGTTGAGAATAGATAATAGAAAAGTCTTACTTGTCTCTGAAATACTAATGTTTTCAACTTCAAAGTACACATCAACAAGCAGGCTACGCAATTTATTTATCACAGCTAGTGTATCCACTGTATTGCGTCCAAAGCGACTTACTGATTTGGTAATTATTAAGTCAATTTTGTGGTCATAGCAATCTGAGAGCATTCTTTGGAATTCTACCCTGTCGGTAGTATTTTTCCCGGATTTAATATCTGCATATACATCAACCAGTTCCCAATCAAGGTGCCGCTTAACCATCTGCTTATATTGGTGGATTTGGTTTTTAAGGCTCTCTATTTGGTCAGCATGTGCCGTGCTGACTCTGCAGTATATTGCTACCTTTACTTTTAGCATGAGATGTATTCTCTCAATTCTTGTGACTTTTCTTTCAGTACTCATTTTCGCAACATTCCTTTAAAAGAATTGAAAAGATAAAATTTCCCTACTTATATATTTCTCATATGAAAATTTCATCCAATATAATGATTATTGCCAAATTGTAATAAAATAATTATCCTAAACATCTCACTTCAAAATTATTTACATTTAGGCTATGTTGAAGAGGAGGGTTGAAAATCATACACACCAATTATAGTCAATATTATCCTTTTGTTGTATAATGGAGTTAATTCGGACATGTAATCAACTGCGAACTAATGGTTATAATAAAAGTTACCGATAAATAGAAATTTGTAAAGGATAATATGTGATGACAAGAATGAATGATAATAAATGTAAATTGATCTTAAACTTAGATAAGTTGCATACAACTGAATTAGGAATAGGACGAATTAAAAAGAATCTTTCTATAGATGCGGACGATGTAGTAAAATGGTGTAGGGACAAAATACTAAATTCCAATGCTATAATAACCAGGAAGGGTAAAAACTGGTATATAGACATAGGTAATTGTGAAATAACAGTTAATGCATATAGTTATACAATTATTACCGCTCATAAGATAAAAAATAGATTGGAATTCTTGTAAAAGATTAAACAAATAAATTAGAATTTTGGAGAATGATTATATGAATAAAGAACAGGCAAGTGAAAAATATAATAAAATTGTTAAATATAATTTAGAAAATGAGTTTTTTAATTATAAAGATCCAGATCAAAATTTTTTAGAAATCGTGACTCCCATAATCAGTATTCCAAATGAGGAGAAAAATTCAATTACAATTAATATGTCTTCAGATGGTTTGTGTAGTATTAATAAGATAAAAAATATTTGTTATGAAAATGATCATATTATAGAGATGTATAAACTTCTTCGCGAAGAAATGTTTGATTGTCTAATATGGCCTGCCTATTCAATTAGTATTAATCAGATGCGCAGTAATAAAGGAACTTTTAATGATAGAATTGATCTAACCCTTATTGATATTCAGAAATTCTACAAAATTGTAGAAGGTAAAAAATTGTCAATAGAAACTTTTAACACTATAGTGGATGAGTGTATATTGGGAAGAGCATATTTAAATATTATGACCTTTTCATGGCTTAGCTCCTTCAAAAATTTCGATGATTTTATCGAGAAGAGACATTTACAACCCTATGTAACAGAGAAAAATAATATACAAAAGTATACCGCAGAAATATGGACAAAAAATAAGGATACAAGTGAATTTGATAGTGATTACTTTCATGCATTATGTGATAGAGTAAAAACATACAAAAGTAACAAGCCTAAAAATTCCAATTTGTAGTGTAACTATTGCGCATAAGTCTTCTATGACACAATAAAGGCAGCCTTGAGAGGTTGCCTTTCTATTTCAACATTGTTCTTAAACAGAGCCTTTATTTAACATAAAACCTTTGATTTTAAAAGGCTTTGTTTTTTTATAAAGAAATTTAATGGTGATTAGGCTAAAATTAAGGCGCCGGATTGTGAAAGTATGTGTACGATTTAGTGGCAATGATTTTGTGGAATCTGCATTAATATTAGGAAGTAATCTTGTTTAAATATCTGTAATGACTTGCTATTCATGCGATTAAGAGCGAACATAACACTACCGAAACTAGCGGTAGAAAGGGGAGTTCGCCATGAAACCTAAAAATGTAATCATTATACCACCCACATGCCCAAATCAGCCCAGTTCATATTTAGGAACACCAGGAAAAACTCATGTAGTAGGTTATGCCCGTGTTGAAAAAGGAACCGGTGCTGGTGTGCAGATTCGAAAAAATATCAAACAACTCATTGCAGATCAACCGGAATGGGAATTGGTATATGTAGTGACAGACTACTATCAAACCCAGAATCAGGATTTAACATGTCGTAGCTTTTTTAACATATGCAAAACGGTTAGATCAAGGTGTGTTGATGTTTTGATTATCTATTCTGCGAACAATTGGGATGAAGATTATGCTATCGCAGAATGGTTGTTTCAGCTTTGCGGGGAATGCGGGATTGAAGCATACATTGCTCGCAACAATTCACTGTTTTCAGTATGTGATTTTATGCTATAACGTGTATTTTTGCTAAATTGTATCAAAATTGGATTTAGCCTAATCAGCTCAGTAAAACTCTCGACTAATTTTTAGTTGAGGGTTTTCTTATGCCCTGATTTGTGGATTAGAGAGTTAACTAGTAATATAACTACATAATTAAAACACCAAAATAGGTTTTATGAGTAGTTCATTTTCAGCAAGTATACTTACGACAAGGGGGTATTGCAAAAGGCATGGCTTAGATGGTTTTGGAGAAAAGTTGGCTTTGCATGTACTTGATGACATACTTTTAATTTTAAAATAGAACACTTAAAAAGCCACAGCATAAATAATAAATTTAGTGATGTGGCCAGTTTTTACATTTATATCAGTTGTGTCACTATATCGGGGGCATAACTTTTTTACTTAGAAAAATATTTTTCCATCATAGGAACATTGGAAAGATAGGTATCGATTTTTATAATAAGTCCATTGTCAACTGTCAATACGGTTGCCAATTCTTCATCTAAAATGCGTCCATCTGCTGATATTGCAGCATTATTTAGCGATAGAGTAAGTCCATTTTGTCCCACAAGAATATGGTGGAGCTTTGTTTGTACTCCGCCTCCGATAATAATTTTAGTGCGTTCGATAACAGCATCCGCACCCACAGCAGTTCCCGAAATCATTCCATTACCAGGAAGTGTCCATTTGATATCACCGTGCAATTGACTTCTAATACCTTCCCAATCGTGAGCTTTAAATGCACATAGAAAGTCTTCAACAATTTTTTGATTTATTTGGTTAATCATATTTTAAAATGCCTCCTTTTATTTTTAAATCTAAATATAGTTTACAATAGAAGTAACATCATGTAAAATGATTATTATTGATACATATATTCATTTATAGTGATTTATATAGGAGGAGAAAATCCATGGAAAGTAATGAATTAAAAATTTTTATGGCAGTTGCACAAGAAGGAAGTATTACAAAAGCAGCTCAACGACTTGGCTATGTACAATCTAATGTTACAGCTAGAATTCAGCTGTTAGAGTCTGAAGTGAATACCAAATTGTTTTATAGGCAGCATGGAATGTTATTAACTCCAATGGGGGAAAAGCTTGTAACTTATGCAGAACAAATTTTACACTTATTAGATGAAGCTGATAAAACTCTAAATGATTTAAATGATCCAGCTGGGAAATTATCTATTGGTGTTAACAATACGGTCTCTTCTTTAAATATTTTAGAGTTATTGTCAAATTATCATAATTTATATCCAAAAGTTAAATTATCATTATCAACTTCCAGTACCGATGAGCTTATTGAAAAAGTGCTTCATTTTGATATGGATGTAGCTTTTGTAAAAGCATCTTCTATCAAAAATCCTAATATTGTTAATGAAATTATATTTGAGGAAAATCTAGTAATGATATATAGCGGTGAAGAAAGTGATATATATTCTTTGTGCCATAGGTCATTTTTAATGAGTTCACCAGGATGTCCTAATAGGACAAATATAGAAAACTGGTTAACATCAATAGGCATATGTGATATAGCTATTATAGAATTTAATAATTTGGATTTAATTATTGAAGGGGTAATTTCTGGACTCGGTGTATCTTTTGTACCTGAATCCTATATACAAAAGCAAAAGGAANTAGGTATTTTGAATGTATTTCCAATTCCANCAAAATATAGTTCAACAAGAACTTTTCTTATAAGACATAAAAATAATTTTATGACAAGTACGTTATCAAAATTTATNGAATTGGTTCAATTAAATATACCAATNCACAAACCCAAACCTAGCAATTAATACATATGTATATTGGAATGGNACTATTATANGAGATGTATGTTATTTTTTAACATCATTAACAAACACAATTTGCTATCAACAATAAAAANCCACATAATGGGTACTAATTCCATCATGNGGCTCANTTTTACACGTATGTCGNCTGTATCNCTATATGAGGGTAACATAAGCAATTATAATAATGACCATAGCAACCATAAATTAAATGTTGATAAAATCCATTGTAAGTTCAAAATAGTTAATAAGGTGAACCATTTCAGGAGTTATCTCCATATTTACTTGCCAGATTTCAACACCATTTTTCACAGCGCTCCTAACTGCTGTAAGTATTTCCTCGCTCTTGCTGGTTTTTGGTGGCACTTTAAATCTTGGATTATTATAGATAAAACAGTTAAGCAATATGGCTCTTTGATTTATATTCAGGCTGCTGGATAACTCGTATATGTGTTTGATGAATCTGTCAAATGAATCAAACTCACTGTGTGATTTATAAGAAACATTTGAACTGTAGGGCAGTTCTGCAAGAGATGTTTTTACTTCAATGTAGGTGCTTTCTACTAAAAAATCCAGTCTTGAATTACCAAGAGTTTGTTCGCGAATAGTATTATGCCCATTAGCAACAATTTTACTAAACTGCTCTGTTTTCAAAAAATGTTCTATATACCTAGTTACTGCATTTTGATTAATGCCAATCCACGTTTTTGGAGAAGCGGTAGGTACATCTAATGATATAGCTTCTACTGTATATGGTGTTTTTCTCTTTTCGTCCTTCGCTTTAGACATAAGGCAAGGAATATCTTTGAATGTGAAATTCCCAATGCGTCCAGTGGAAGGACAATGACATTTATAAATGGTACCATCTAGTTCAACATTCATTATAAATCGGTTTGGTCTACTTTTTATTATCCCTTCAATTAAAGGAGTTTCAAAGATGTAGCTTTTATTATCACTAAATGACATTGTTTCACCTCATTTTACAAAATAATACTGATATATATTTAAGCATTCTAAAGGCAATAATAACATTATCTATGACTGCATTATTATACATATAAAGAATAAAGCTCTAGTGTGTCTATTAGTTGCACTAGAGCTTGTAATTCATTATAACTCGGTTATAGGCAGCTTAAGAGATTGCCATGCAGCAATTCCACCGGATAATTCTTTTACGGTATATCCATTTTTAATAAGTTCTACACTTGCATGTTTTGCAAGGTTGCACCAGGTATCCCAGCAGTAAACTACAATAACCTTATCTTTTGGCAAATCACCAAGTCTGTTTTTAATGTCTTTTTCAGGTATTTCTATTGCACCAGTTATTTTTACTTTTTTTAGATGGGATGGCGCATTACGAACATCTACAAGAACAAAAGTGTTTGGTTGTGATTTAGAAGCAGCGATGAAGTCCATGGGACTTATAGTAGTCTCCAAAATGGTTTCTAGGTATTCAAGATTTGTCATTATAATCATCCTCTCCTTAATGCCAAGCTTTTATCAGCTTGATAAAAATATTATTTAAATTTTGTACTTCTTCATCCGTTAAGGATGAAAGAACACTTCTTTCGCGGTTTATTAATGTAGGCCAAAGTTGCTTAAGCATTAGTTCACTTTTATTAGTAAGTTGAAGGTTATACATTCTGCGATCAACAGTATTTTTAACCCGTATTAAATAACCAAGTGATTCAAGATGATCAACTTTTTTAACCGTAGTAGTCCTATCAATATGTAGAACTTCACCTACTTGCTGCTGAGTAGCCTCAGGCATAGAAGTTATAACTGTTAGAAATCCAAATTCCTTTGAATCAATTTGATATGGAATTAATTCTGCATTAAACTTCTCTATCATTTGTTCAGTGACTTTACCAAATAAAAAACCCATACTATTAAGAATACTAAACAGTGTAACACCTACTTTCAAATATATAGTCACAATATTATATAATATTTAGTTAATATAATCAGTGTAACTGATTATATTTGCAGTGTCAATATCAAGTTGTGAAATTTCTTTGGTAAATTTACTTTTAACAATATTCTACTAAAACCCTTAATGATATGGTTGAAAATAAGACTTACCTCATGGGAAAGTCCTATTTGGAGTACGGCAACCATTCATGCAAAAATGAGCCGTTTTCTATTTTATGTAATGATATAAGACTTTTTTATTGAATTATAGTTAATACTCTTTGTAAAATCCTCGCTAAATAATACAGTAGTAGGTATCGGATGGTTGTTTGATGCCATGGATCAAGGGATGGTCGCCGGTGTGATGGCTATTGGTGGGCTGTTGCTGGAATGGTTGCTGACAAATGGGGTAAAAGAACAGTCGTTACGTTTACCCTTGTGTTATATGGATTAGCTAGTATATTATCTGGCATCGCGCCTAAACTTTGGCCTATTGTTGTTCTCCCGATTTTTAAGAGGACATTTAAAGAGCGTTATGG
>JGI24147J20444_1001711_pt1 | contig 10355 bp, 6 predicted proteins | sample BarGraIncub1133A_FD_20444 | JGI IMG/M metagenome (IMG submission 20444) | reverse complement strand
AATATGACTAACAGTAGTGGTGTAGCTGATATTTATACGTTTGATTTAAATACTGATGGCTTGGTAATTAATGAAGTATCGCCTGTGAGTTCTACTATTATTCCTCCTGATACTCTTGCTCGTGACTGGATTGAAATCTATAATAATTCAACCTCTTCTATAAATTTGCTCGGTTACTATTTAAGTGATCAGCCCTCAGATCCTCAATTATGGGCATTTCCAGACACTACGATTGCTGCTGGTGGTTATTTAATTGTGTGGGCGGATAGTAGACCGAAGCACAAACTTCATACATCATTTGTCCTTTCTAATTCTAGCGAGACTCTGCTTTTAACAAAAGGAACAACTATTATTGGTCGAACAAGTTATGATATAACCTTTGATTTGAGATTCGCAGAAAAAACATATGCAAGATTACCCAATGGAACAGGTGATTATGCTTTGCAAGCTCCTTCTTTCAACGTTTCAAATGGAGATGGGTTTTCTGAGAATCTAACAACAACAGGTTTGGTCGTTAATGAAATAGTTCCAGTCAATCTGACTGTGAAAGCCGACCAGGAAGGTGGTTATGATGATTTTATTGAACTATTTAATAATTCCTCCAGTACAGTAAATCTTTCTGACTATTATTTAAGTGATGATGCTACCAATCCTTCAAAATGGCCTTTTCCTTCAGGCACGATTATAGCAGCGGGTGGCTATCTGATTGTTTGGGCAGATAATGATTACATAGACGGTTATGGATGCCATGCTTCTTTCCAATTAGACGCTAAAGGGGAGACAATTTTGCTAACAGATGGTTTAAAGATTATCGATAAGGTAACTTATGGTCATGCAACTGCTGATTTAGGCTATTCACGCGTTCCGAACGGTAAAGGTGATTTTTATTGGCAGGCTGCTACATATAAGAAGACAAATGGTACTACGATTCCTGTAAATGAGGAGATCGTAACGGACATACCTGAGCAAGAGTTTGTGGTATCACATAGTCGTAACAATCAGCAATTGACTGTTTCTTTAGGAAATGATGAGACTAAGAAGATTACAATATATTCGATTACTGCAGCTGTGCAATATTCGGGAGTAATTAACGGGACTTTATCAATACCAACCTCCGATTGGAAGAATGGTGTATATCTGGTATCCATCGGTAATAAAGAGAAAGTAAAGAAGGTGGTTGTTTTAAAATAACGGTTTGAGAACCCTTTCAATAAATAAGAGGCTGCCTTTCGGGACAGCCTCTTATTTATTGAAAGGGTTCTTATCGTTTTTCTAGAATCGAACGGATTGGTGCTATAAACTTGTCAATATTTCCTGCTCCAATTGTAAGCAAGACATCAAGCTCTCTGTTTTGAATCAGCCCCAGCAATTCATCTTCCTGGCAAAGGATTTTCTCCGATGATTCTATTTTATCCAATATAATCTTTGAGGTAATTCCCGGAATAGGTTCTTCTCGCGCAGGGTAGATTTCTAACAAGATGACTTCGTCGAGCAAAGAAAGGCTACGGGCAAAGTCATCTGCAAAATCGCGGGTACGGGAGAAAAGATGGGGTTGAAAGATTCCTGTGATTTTCTTTGTCGGATAGAGGGCTCTGACAGACTCAATACATGCTTTAAGTTCGGCGGGATGGTGAGCGTAGTCATCTATATAGACTATATTATCCTTTTTTACCTGAATGTCAAATCGTCTTTTGGCTCCTTTGAAAGAAGCCATTGCTTTTCGAATCTCATCTTCACTCGCACCGCAAAGATAGGCCAGAGCCATTGCTGCAATCCCATTTTCAATATTGATTTTAACAGGAACTCCTAGTTGAATATCTATTATTGTTCTTTCCGGAGTTACAAAGTCAAAGATGATTTCCCCACCTCCAATACGAATATTATCAGCATGAAAGTCTCCTTCGTTTTCCATTGAATAATGAAAAACCTTTACACTTTTATCGGCTTGAATATTCAACTCAAGCCCGTATTTTATCATAAGAACACCATTCGGTTGTATCAAAGATGTAAAGTGTTCAAAGCTTTTTACTACTTCTTCCTTGGTCCCATAAATATCAAGATGGTCTGCGTCAATGGCTGTAATTACAGCCATGAACGGATGCAGCCAATGGAATGAACGATCATATTCATCAGCCTCAATGACAGTATAAGGGCTATTCTCAGACAAAATCAGATTACTGTTGTAATTTTTCAGGATTCCACCTAAGAAGGCATTGCATTCAATAGATGATTGCTTGAGAATATGGGCCAGCATACTTGAGGTTGTTGTCTTTCCATGTGTGCCTGAGATGCATAAACCTTTACTGGCAAGTGTAATTTGCCCTAATACCTGAGCACGTTTCATGATGGAATACCCATTCTCGCGAAAATATGTAAGTTCGCTGTGTGACTCAGGAATAGCAGGGGTATATACTACGAGTGTCTCTTTTGTATTGAGGCAATATTCAGGAATAAGAGAAACATCGTCTTTGAAATGTAACTCAGCACCTTCTTTTGTCAATTGATTGGTTAACTCACTCTTGGTACGATCATAACCGGCTACTTTTATCTTTTTTGTTAGGAAGTATCGTTCCAGATTGCTCATACCAATACCACCTGCTCCTACAAAGTAAACAGATTTTACTTGTTCAATATTCATAATTTAGTTCTTATTTTTTAGGGAAAAGCTTCGCTATTTCATCTACAATACGTTCGGCAGAGTCTTTCTCTGCCAACTGGATAATATTCGAATGTAATTTGTTTAATTGTTGATCATCATTGATTGTTTTATAGGCAACGTCAATTAAAGTCTCTTCTGCATCTGCATCTGTGATTAGTAAAGCCGCATCATTGTTCACCAAAACCATGGCATTTTTCGTCTGATGGTCTTCAGCGACATTAGGAGAGGGAACAAGAATGGTCGGTTTGCCTAACAGGCACAATTCTGATATGGAACTAGCACCTGCACGTGATATGACAAGATCTGCAATCAAATAGGCAAGATCCATCTGAGCAATGAAAGATACTATCTTAAGATTCCGTGATTTACAGAAAAGTGACTTTTGTTGAGCTTTCTCATAATAGTACTTTCCAGTTTGCCACAATACCTGGACATCTCCAGTATCTATTTGTTTAAGTCTAGCGAGCACTGATCTGTTTATTGTGCGTGCTCCAAGGCTTCCTCCGATAATTAATATGGTTTTCTTATCCGGGTCCATGCCGAATGTTTCATACGCAAGTTTTTTATCCTTACCAAGTGCTAATAGTTCTTTTCTAACGGGATTTCCAGTCATGACAATCCGGTTGGCCGGAAAGTATTTTTCCATACCCGGATAGGCAACACATATAGTCGAGGCTTTAGAAGCAAGAATCTTATTNGTNATNCCGGGGAAGGANTTTTGTTCNTGAATNAGGATGGGCACTTTNAGAGNGGATGCNGCTTTCATCAGNGGGCCACTTGCATATCCTCCAACACCTACAGCAACATCTGGCTGAAAAGAGCGAACGATTTGTCTTGCTTTCCACAAGCTAATCGCCAGTTTATATAAAACAGGGATATTTTTGAGCAAATTACTTCTGTCAAATCCTTGAACAGGAAGTCCTATTATCTCATAACCAGCAGCAGGGACTTTTTCCATTTCCATACGTCCGAGTGCTCCGACAAACTTTATATCACAATCAGGATACCTTGTTTTGAAGGCATTAGCAATTGCAATAGCAGGGAAGATATGCCCCCCGGTACCTCCTCCACTTATGATGATACGAACTCCTTTTTTCATCCTATATTGATAATTATATTTTCTCGTTTACAAGTTTTACTCCTGGTGGAACCACTTCTTTCTCTTCTTCACCGATTTCGTCTTTTGATGTCGTGCGGCTTATACTAAGGATGATACCAAAATAGACACAAGTCATGATTGTAGAAGTACCTCCACGGCTTATTAAAGGCAAGGGTTGTCCGGTAACAGGAAGCAAACTCACAGCTACACCCATGTTTATTAATGCTTGCAAAACAATAACAAGCGTGGCACCCATTAGTAAAAAAGCGTAGAAGGAACGGCTACAGCGTCTTGCCAGAATGCCGGCCCTAAACATCAAGATTAGATAGAGTGCTAGCACAAAAGTGCCGCCAATCAGCCCCGTTTCCTCTATAATTATTGCATAGATAAAGTCAGAATAGGCTTGAGGTAGGAAGTCTCTTTCCTGACTATTTCCCAGGAATTTGCCGAAAATGCCTCCGGTAGCTATCGCTATTTTAGAATGGGATACCTGATAGTTATCGTCATTAAAAACAATTTTGAGATCTGTCTCGGGAGTGATCCCTTCAGAATGATTTGAAAGACGTTCTGTCCATGTCGGAAGTCGTCCAAGTAGAGGCGTGTCTCGGGGTATTACTGGCGCCAATACAAACAGCAGAATGGCAAGAACTCCTCCAATTATTGAGGTAGTAATAGCTAGCTTTATTATCGGAATCCGTCCGATAAACATCATGATAAAACTGATCATTCCCAACATGCCTGCTGTAGAAAAATTCTCAGGAAGAATTAGGCCGCAGAACATAAATGTAATTATCAGAATGATCTTAAAGGTCCGGTTAATTGATTCCTTATCATCTTTCATGCGGCTCAATAAGAGCGCTATAGTTGTGATTACAGCAAGTTTAGCAAGTTCGGATGGTTGAAACTGGACTCCGCCAATACTTAACCAACGTGTTGCCTCATTAGCTTTCACCCCCAAAAAAGGTGTCACTATTAGCAGAATTGCTGCGATAGGAATAAATAGCACTGGTATTGTCCTGAAAAACTTAGGGGGAACAAATTGGATAGCAATAACGACTGCTGTACCTATCATAAGAAACATAAAATGACGTACAAAAGGACGCCAATATTCATGCAAGGAATTAGTCAATGAACTGGAAGCACTGAAGACTTCCAACATGGAGATAGTCAGTATAATAAGGTATATAGTCCAAATTACCCTGTCCCCTTTAATGATAGTTTTAAATATCCCCATTTTTCTTTTATAGTTTTAAGACGCATTCTTTAAATTGCTCGCCACGATCTTCATAGTTTTTAAACAAGTCAAAGCTTGCGCAGCAAGGAGAGAGTAGCACAGTATCCCCTTTATGAGCAACCGAGTAAGCTTTGGTCACGGCTTCTTTCATGGATTTTGTATCAAAAACAGCAGGCACCTTTCCGTCAAAGAATGAATGAAGCTTATTGTTGTCGACACCTAAACAGATAATAGTGTGAACTTTATGCTTGACCAGATTTTCAATTTCAGTATAATCATTACCCTTATCTTTTCCTCCGAGAATAAGAACGACAGGAGTCTGCATACTTTCCAAAGCGTACCAGCAAGAGTTTACATTCGTTGCTTTAGAATCATTGATATAACGGACTCCTCTCACGGAAGCAACGTATTTTAATCGATGTTCTACCCCTTCAAAGGAACTTAAAGCTTTGCGTATGTCATCTTTCTTTATGTTTACCAGATTAGCAGAGATTCCTGCTGCTAAAGAATTATAAAGATTATGAGTACCCGTAAGAGCCAATTCTTCCTTGGCCATTATTAAAGCCTCATTAGATAGGTCGATAACTAAGTTGTCTTCGTCAGTGTAGGCAATCACATCCATAGCTTTGTTTTCTGCAAATGGGTATAATTTTGCATGGAGCGGATGTTTTTGCAACTCTTTAGTTATGATTGGGTCATCATTCCAGAAGATGAATGCATCATCATGAGTTTGGTTTTGAGTAATCCTGAATTTTGCGTCTACATAGTTTTGCATCTCATATCCATATCTATCCAGGTGGTCAGGAGTTATGTTGAGAAGAATAGCTATATCTGCTTTAAAGTTGTACATATTGTCCAGTTGGAAACTGCTTAGTTCAATGACATAATAATCATATTTCTCCGTAGCTACCTGAAAAGCAAGACTTTTTCCTACATTACCGGCCAGACCAACGTTCAATCCGGCATCTTTCAGAATATGGTAGGTAAGTAGGGTCGTTGTCGTTTTCCCATTACTGCCTGTGATGCAAATCATCTTTGCTTTTGTATATCTTCCGGCAAATTCAATTTCAGAAATGATTGGAATATTCCTTTCTTTAATCTTCTGAATGATGGGAGCGTTATCAGGAATCCCCGGACTCTTTATTATTTCATTCGCATTCAGGACCAGGACTTCGGAATGCTGTTTTTCCTCCCATGCTATTGAATATGAGTCAAGGATCTCTTTTTGTTGAGGCTGAATAGCGGAGAAGTCTGAAACAAAGACATCAAAACCTTTCATCTTTGCCAGGACTGCTGCTCCTGTCCCGCTTTCTCCAGCCCCTAATACAACAATTCTTTCCATTTATCTGACTTTTAGAGTAATAATAGTAATAGCAGCCAAAATGATTGACACGATCCAAAAACGAACGACGATCTTAGACTCCGGAATCTTCTGAAGTGGAAATTGAAGCAGTGCGTCAATCCCTGCATTGCCTGCTTTCTGAAAATGATGGTGAATAGGGCTCATCTTAAAGATTCGCTTACCGACACCCGTTCTTTTCTTAGTAAATTTAAAATAGGAGACTTGCATTAAAACAGATATGCTTTCGACGAAAAACATTCCGCATAAAATTGGCACCAATAACTCTTTGTGGATTATCATCGCAAAAACGCCGATGATTCCACCCAGGGTCAAGCTTCCGGTATCACCCATAAATACTTGAGCCGGAAAAGAGTTGAACCAGAGAAATCCGATGGTGGCTCCTGTGAAGGCACTGATGAAAACTACTAATTCCTCCGTTCCCGGAATAAACATTATATTTAGATATGAAGCATAAGTTACGTGGCTGGACACATATGCCAGAATGCCCAATGCAATACCAATAATTGCAGAAATACCAGTGGTGAGCCCATCGAGCCCATCTGTTAGATTAGCACCATTTGATACTGCGGTAACAACAATGATTGTCACTAAGACAAACAAGATCCAACCGCCAAATTCCGCATAATCACCAAGCCATTTTGTAAAGTCTGCATAATCAAGATTGTTATTTTTGAAAAATGGAATAGTAGTTATAGTAGATTTAATATGTTCAGGGCTGTGAATTGTTTCAATGTTATCCCCTTTTCGGATTTGAGTGTTTTCCCGAATGACAGCACTAGGACTCAGATAAAGAATCATTCCAACAATTAAACCAAGCCCCACTTGCCCAACAATTTTAGTTCTTGCTTTCATCCCCTCCTTGTGTTTCTTGAATACTTTTATGTAGTCGTCCACAAAACCGATGCCACCCATCCACAGAGTAGTTATAATCATTAGAACCATGTAAATATTGTCCAATCGTCCAAGGAGTAATACAGGAACGAGAATTGATATAATAATGATTACGCCACCCATTGTAGGAGTTCCTTTTTTGCTGAGCTGTCCTTCAAGGCCCAAGTCACGGATTACCTCACCAACCTGTTTCAATTGCAATCGATCAATGATTCTTTTACCAATCACTGTCGCCATAAACATGGCAATAATAAAGGATAATATGGATCGGAAAGAGATGTATTTGAACATACCACTTCCGGGTATGTCATATTGATCTAAAAAGTTAAACAAATAATATAGCATATACTATCTCCTAGATTTCATTATTAAATAGTTCTTCCACGATTTCTTTATCATCAAAATGATGTTTGACACCCTTAATATCCTGGTAGTTTTCATGTCCTTTTCCGGCAATTAATATCACATCACCTTTCTTAGCCAGCATGCAAGCTGTTTTAATGGCCTGTTTCCGATCTTGTATGACAAGAGCATTTTTCTTTTGCTCACTGGTGAGGCCCTCTAGCATATCATTGAGAATATCTTCGGGTTCTTCAAAACGAGGGTTATCTGAGGTAAGAATTATCTGATCGCTTCCTTTTGCTGATTCTTTAGCCATGATAGGACGTTTACCTTTGTCTCTATTTCCTCCTGCGCCAACAACAGTGATAATCTTTCCATTACCTTCTACTACTTCATGAATTGCCTGCAATACATTGACTAAGGCATCAGGAGTGTGTGCATAATCGACAATAGCAGTCACACCGTCTTTGGAGTGAATTGTCTCAAATCGGCCCGCAACAGGATGGAGGTCACTCAATGCAACTAATACTTCATCAGGATGTTGTCCCAGCAAAATGGCTGTTCCATAAATCGCAAGTAAGTTTGAAGCATTGAATCTCCCAATAAATTGTACATGAGCTTCCTTCCCATTTATTTGAAGTGACATCCCGTTTATATACTTCTCCAGGATCTTCCCTTTAAAGTCTGCCAATGTCAAGAGTGAATAGGAGTATTTTTTAGCAGAGGTGTTTTGAAGCATGACAAGTCCGGTCTTATCATCCAGATTTGTCAATGCGAATGCCTGACTTGGAAGCATGTCAAAGAATGACTTTTTTGCCTTCAGATAAGCATCTACCGTCTTGTGATAATCCAGATGATCTCGCGTCAGGTTTGTAAAGATACCTCCTGCAAAATGCAATCCATGAATTCTTTTCTGAACAACCGCATGCGAGCTAACCTCCATGAATGCATATTGGCAACCTTTGTCAACCATCATTGCCAGGAGCTCATTGATTGTGATAGGATCTGGCGTTGTATTAGCTGTCGGAAATTGCTCTTCTTCCACGATATTACATACTGTTGAAAGCAATCCTGCTTTGTAGCCCAACTTGCGAAAGAGATTATATAAGGTAGTTGCAATTGTTGTTTTCCCATTTGTGCCGGTTACCCCGGTCAATATTATATTTTGTGAAGGATGACCATACCATGCAGAGGCAATAGCTCCTAATGATTCAGCGCTTTCTTTTACAAGTACATATGTGATTCCTTCTTTGAGACCTCCTTTGGGAATATATTCGCAAACAATCGCCTTGCATCCGCTTTCAATAGCAGAAGATATATAATCATGACCATTAGAGGTTGTACCGTTGACTGCAATGAACAGGAAACCTTCCGCTGCTTTACGTGAGTCAAATCCAATAGAAGAAATTTCCGTTTCCGGGGTTCCTTTGATTTCTATGAAGCTGACATCTGACAATAATCTTTGTAGTTGCATAAAAAGTTCTATTTTAGTGATAAACTAATTGTTGTACCTTTGTTAATTATCGATCCACTTTGAACAGACTGTTTGTACACAGCACCCATCCCATTAATATTGACGTTTAATCCGGATTTTTCTAATAAGAAAACAGCATCCTTTGCACTCATGCCAATAACATTAGGAACGAGTCTGTCAACAGTTCTTGCATCCGTTAGTTCGAGGTTGTCTTCTTTGCTTAATTTGACTTTTGTCCATTCTGAATCATCGGCTTCACCGTCTGAATAGTTAATATTTAATTTCTTCAACGCAGTGACCACCTCTTTATGCATTCCTCCTTTTATTGTTGGAGCATAAACCATGTTTGAATCAACCTCAATCTCGTCTGGTTCTCGTAGGAGGGCTCTTGCATAAGTTTGTTCGGCAATTGTTTTAACAACAACGCCGGACATTGTGCCTCCGGATGGATATCCGATACGAGGAGCCCTAATCTGACAAACACAGGTATATGCAGGTTTGTCAGAAGGAAAATATCCACAGAAAGTAACCTGGTGAGTCTTTCCTCCGGCTGTATATCCAAGTAATCCCTGAGAGATTTGCGCAGTACCCGTTTTTCCTGCAATCTTGACAAAGTCAGAATGGACAGCTTTTCCTGTTCCACTGTCAACAACGCATTCCAACATCTTTTGTATTTCTTTCAATACGCGGTCGGAACAAATAGACGAGTTAATCGTTTCAGTACCATATTCTACTATTGTTTCACCTTCTTTCTGGACACTCTCAAGAAAATAGGGACGAATCATTTTCCCATTGTTAGCTATGGCATTGAAGAAAGCCAACGTATAAATAGGTGGTATATTTACTTCATAACCGATGGACATCCAAGGCAAGGCTGTAGCAGACCAGTTTGTTTTACTGGGATAACGGATTTTTGGTTTGCCGGCTCCCGGGATTTCCATCTTCATTACCTTATTAAGCCCTATCCGATATAATCCATCGACAAACTTACCGGGGTTATCATGATAATTCTTGTTTATAATCTTAGAGACGCCCACGTTGGAAGACATTGCTATAGCTTGCGCTGCAGTGATTGTGCCATACCCTCCTTTATTGGCGTTGTGATCTCTCATTTCAGAGCCGTAGAAGTTAAATAGTCCGTTACCCGTTTCCACAGAATCCGTTGGTTGCACAACTCCATCCTCTAAAGCAACCATCATCGAAGCAACTTTAAATGTTGATCCGGGCTCTCCTTCATCTGCTACAACACGATTTTTTACTTCTTCGTAGATTCCGGTTTCTACCCTATCCATG
>JGI24147J20444_1001709_pt1 | contig 10357 bp, 9 predicted proteins | sample BarGraIncub1133A_FD_20444 | JGI IMG/M metagenome (IMG submission 20444) | reverse complement strand
GGTAGCGTATTTATAACTGCAGATCATGGAAATTCTGAACAAATGATTGACTATTCGTCAGGCGAGCCAATGACAGCTCATACTACAAATTTAGTACCATTCACTTATGTTTCAAACAATAGTGGGGAGTTACGCTCTAATGGAATATTGGCTGATATTGCTCCAACTATGCTCCAAGTTATGGGACTTGAGGTACCAAGCGAAATGACAGGAACATCTTTAATTAAATTTTAACGACATTTCAGAAGGAAAGTCTTCCTTTTCTATAAGTGGGAGGATAACAATTGAGAATTGTTATCTACTCCAGAGGTCTACAAGGGGGTAAATCTCATTCTGAAGTCGTTAATATTGCAGCACCGCAGGTGATAATTTAATTTAAAAGGAAACTAAATTGAAATATAATATTATTAAAATTATTTAAAGTTTCTTTGAATTATAGGATTATCTTAATCTAATTTGGGAAATAATAATATAGAGAGAAATTTAGGAGGCATTCGGATATGAAAAATTTTATTGAAATAATAGATATTTATGCAAGACAAATTTTAGATTCAAGAGCATTTCCAACTGTTGAGGTTGAAGTTACACTAGAAGATGGAACAATAGCACGAGCATCAGTACCATCAGGTGCTTCTACTGGTATATTTGAAGCGGTAGAATTAAGAGACGGAGATAAAGATGTATATAATGGAAAAGGAGTTTTAAAAGCTGTTGATAATGTTAACAATTTAATAGCTGAAGAACTCGTTGGAATGAATGTATATGATCAAATAGCAATAGATAAAGCAATGATAACTCTTGATGGAACACCTAATAAAGCAAAACTAGGAGCAAATGCAATTCTTGGAGTATCACTTGCATGTGCGAGAGCGGCTGCAGAGTCTTTAGGACTTGGGTTATATCAATATATTGGCGGAGTAAATGCTAAAGTTTTACCAGTCCCAATGATGAATATTATAAATGGTGGAAGCCATGCTGATAATAATGTAGATTTACAAGAGTTTATGGTTATGCCAGTGGGAGCAACTTCATTTAAAGAAGCTTTAAGAATGAGTGCAGAAGTTTATCATTCATTAAAATCATTATTAAAATCAAAAGGACTATCTACTGGTGTTGGTGATGAAGGTGGATTCGCTCCAGACTTATCATCAAACGAAGAAGCTATAAAAATTATAATAGAAGCTATAGAAAAAGCTGGATATGTTCCAGGAAAAGATATATATATAGCACTTGACCCAGCAGCTTCTGAATTTTTTGAAGATGGAAAATATAATTTAGCTTCAGAGGGAAGAATATTAACACCAGAGCAGATGGCTGACTATTATGTAGAACTCGTAAACAAATACCCAATTATATCTATTGAAGATGGTATGGCTGAAGAAGATTGGGATGGTTGGAAATACCTAACTGATAAAATTGGAGATAGAGTTCAATTAGTTGGAGACGACTTATTTGTAACTAACACTGACAGATTAAAGATGGGAATTGAGAAGAAAACTGCAAATTCAATCCTTATAAAATTAAACCAAATAGGAACACTCACTGAAACATTAAATGCTATAGAAATGGCTGAGAGAGCAGGATATACTGCAGTAGTTTCTCATAGATCAGGAGAAACTGAGGATACAACAATCGCTGACTTAGTTGTAGCTATGAACGCAGGACAAATTAAAACTGGTGCTCCAGCTAGAAGTGAGAGAGTCTCTAAATATAACCAACTTCTAAGAATAGAAGAAGAATTAGAAGATATGGCTGAATACAGAGGATTAAAAGCCTTCTATAACATAAACAGGTAATTGGTAATAGATAAGAGTATAGCTTAATGGCTATACTCTTAGTTTTTACATTACATTGTAAACTCATTTTACATTACATTGTAAACTGTCTTAGAGTATGATAAAATAATGATGTATCAGATGAACGGGGGTGTACACATGCATAGTTTCCTAGTAGTTTTACAGGTTATAACGTCAATTGCTATAATTGTTTCAGTTATGATGCAACCTAGTAAATCAGATGGATTAAGCGGTCTTATAGGAGGAACTTCTGAAACTTTTTTTGCGAAAAACAAAACAAAAACTGCAGAATCAGTACTAGCAAAAGTTACAGCGATTTCAGCAGTTTGTTTTACAATAACTACACTGATGTTAAATATGGTTAAATAATATATTTATCGATGTTATAATTTAAGCGAATTCAAATAAATATTTCTAATTACAAAGCAGTTTATTTAAAAAAAATTAATAGGCTGCATTTTTTATATATTTTTTAAATTTGTATATTATATAATTAATGATCAAATTGTTTTAAATAATCTATGATTATTAGAGGTGGAGAATGATGAGTGAATACAGTTCTAAGTTAAAAAGTAAGGATATGGATTTTCTTTTTGAGGCTGTTTTAAGCCTGAAAACAAAGGAAGAGTGTTATAGATTTTTTGAGGATATATCCACTATAAATGAAATTAAAGCATTTGAGCAAAGACTTCAAGTAGCAAAAATGTTATCAGATAAAAAGACATATTTAGAAATTGCAGCATCTACAGGGGCAAGTACTGCCACAATAAGCAGAATTAACAGATCATTAAACTATGGCAGTGATGGATATAAACTTATATTAGAACGTTTGGAATTAAAGAAATAAGTATACATATTTTCATGTGCCTTGTAGATGCGTTTACAGTCAGAAACAGTTAGAAAGGGACGGTTAATATATATTTACTCAGTTTAACTAAGATTAAAAGAGTGGATATAAATTAGCCGTCTATATTTTTCAAGTTGTTTAAGTTTTGGTGTAGTGTGATATAATTATATGTATGTTTATGCCTTAAGGTGAAGTAGTAATAATGCTAGATGTTTCTAGATTAATATAATATTATAAGGAGTGGTTTCATGGATTTAAAAAGTTTGTTAAACAAAGAGCAATGCGAGGCTGCAATAACGGTTGATGGCCCATTGCTTATACTGGCTGGTGCGGGATCTGGAAAAACCAGAGTTTTGACATATAGAATTGCTCATATGATTGAAGATTTAGCTATATATCCCTCACAAATATTATCTATAACTTTTACTAATAAAGCAGCCGGTGAAATGAAGGATAGAGTACGTTCCCTAGTAGGGAATATAGCAGATAATATGTGGATATCTACATTCCACTCTAGTTGTGTTAGAATTTTAAGACGAGAAATAGATAAGATAGGATATAATAAAAACTTTACTATTTATGATAGCTATGATCAAAAAAGTTTGATAAAGCAATGTATGAAAGAACTTGATATAAATGAAAAAGACCTAACAGATTCTGAAATATTAGGTAAAATATCTAATGCTAAAAATGAACTTATTTCTCCAGAAAGATATAAAAAAGAAAATGAAAGTGATTATAGAAAAGATAGAGTTGCGAATGTTTATCTTCTTTATCAAAAGAAGTTGAAAGGTAATAATGCATTAGATTTTGATGACTTAATATTTAAAGCTGTTGAGCTACTTAAAAACAATAAAGATATTTTGGACTTTTATCATAAAAAATTCAGATACATCATGGTGGATGAGTATCAAGATACTAATAAAGCACAATATGAGCTTATAAAGCTTTTAGTTGATGAGCGAGGGAAAATATATGTGTTGTTGGAGATGATGATCAATGCATATATGCTTGGAGAGGTGCAGATGTAACAAATATCTTAGATTTTGAAAAAGATTATCCAAAGGCGAAAGTTGTAAAACTTGAGCAAAATTATAGATCAAAAGGTAATATTCTTATGGCAGCTAATGAAGTCATAAAAAACAATTCTCAAAGAAAAGATAAAGCTCTTAGAACTGAAAAAGAACTAGGAGATAAAATAAATTTATATAGAGCATTCACAGATAGAGATGAGGCAAATTTTGTAGCGAATCAGATTAAGACAATTATGACTGAGGAAAATAGGAGCTACAAGGATTTTGCAATTTTATATAGAATGAATTCTCAATCACGTATATTTGAGGAAAGTTTTAGGAAACATTTAATTCCGTATAAGATAGTCGGAGGGTTAAAGTTCTATGATAGAAAAGAAATAAAAGATATATGGCATATTTAAAGCTAATTAACAATCCACTTGATGATATTGCTTTAAAAAGAATTATAAATGTACCTAAAAGAAATATAGGGGATGCAACTATACAAAAAATTCAAGAATTTGCAAATGGAATAGATCAATGTTTGTATAGTGCTATTTTAGATGTAGAGTTTATACCTACATTGACAACTAGAAATAAATCATCAATAAGTAAGTTTGTGAGTCTTATGAATAGTTTTATGGCGAAGAATGAAGAAGTGAGTGTATCCGAGCTAATTAAGACAATAATCGCGGATACTGGTTATTTAAAGCAATTGGAAACATCTAAGGAACCAGAGGATGAGAGCAGAGTAGAAAACATAAAGGAATTAGTATCAGATGCTGTAGAGTTCGAGAAAACCTCAGAGGATAAATCACTTTTAACCTTCCTCGAGGGAGTGAGTTTGGGATCATCAACTGATGATCCTGATGAATCTGTCGAGACTGCAGCAATGATGACGGTTCATAGTGCAAAAGGGTTAGAATTTCCAGTAGTGTTTATGGTAGGTATGGAGAATGGTATATTCCCAGGGATGTCCTCTATAAATAACCCTGTAGAAATGGAAGAATCGAGACGTCTATGCTACGTTGCTATAACAAGAGCAGAAGAAAAGCTTTTTATAACTTCAGCGGAGAGTAGAATGGTATTTGGAAGAAATGTTGGGTATCAACCATCTGATTTCATAAGTGAGATTTCACCGGACTTAAAGGTAATTATCGGGGGAGCTAAGAATAGAACTGTGCAGACTTTAAAGAGGAAAAATGCTAAAGATCAACATAAATTTAATCCTCATGGTCTCTTAAGTAAAACTTCACCGCAAGATTACGTATCAGCTACGTCGCACGCAGGTAATCAATCTGTTAGTAGTGAGAATACTATGAATAGTGAAGCAACAGTAGGTAGAAAAGTTAGACATACTAAATTTGGAGTAGGTACTATAGTGTCAAAAACTAGTTCTGATGGTGATACAATGATTTCAATAGCTTTTGATAACATGGGAATAAAAAAGCTGATATTAGATAAAGCACCACTAGAAATGTTATAAGGCATTGTAAATACAACTTGTGCATCATGAATGTAATTAGGGCATCTTGGATAAAATAACTAGAGAAAATGCTAGTCATTTTATATCAAATGCCTTAAAGTTGCGTTTTGATTTTTTTGGAAAGGGTGTAGTTTATGAATATAAGCGCAGAAGAGAAAATTAAAGAATTAAAAAATATAATTAAATACCATAGTGATAGATATTACAATGAAGATAATGAAGAAATATCAGATTATGAATATGATCAATTAATGATTGAGCTTAAAGCAATAGAAAAAGAACATCCAGAACTTGTTACCCTAGATTCACCAACTCTAATAGTAGGTGGAAGTGCTAAAAGAAAAGCTGGAGTACTCGTAAAACATAATGTACCAATGCTTAGTTTGCAAGACGTATTTACAAAAGAAGACGTATATGATTATGTAAATAGAATGATTGTAGAACTAGATGATCCAACATTTGTTGTTGAGCTTAAAATTGATGGTTTGTCAATGGCCCTGCGGTATGTAGATGGTATATTAACAGTAGCAGTTACTAGAGGTGATGGAATTATTCAAGGTGAGGATGTCACTGAAAATGCTAAAGTAATTAAAGATGTCGCACGGAAATTAAAAGATTCGATTCCATACCTTGAAATTCGTGGTGAAGTATATATGTCTAATGAATCATTTAATAAAGTTAATGAACAACAGGAGTTATTAGGTAAAAAAATATTCGCCAATCCAAGGAACTGTGCTGCAGGAACACTCAGGCAGTTAGATAGTAAAATAACAAAAGAAAGAGAATTATCTCTATTTATATTTAATGTTCAAGATATCAAAGGAATTGAATTTGAAACACATACTGAAAGTTATGATTGGTTAAAAAAACAAGGTGTAAAAGTTATTGAGAATTATGTAAAATGTAAAACGGCTGATGAGGTGTGGAATGCTATCCAGGAAATCGGAGAGGAAAGAGGCAACTTGGCATACGATATTGACGGAGTTGTTATTAAAATTAATAATTTGGAAGATAGAAAAGAACTTGGAAATACTTCAAAAGTTCCAAAATGGGCTATAGCTTATAAATTTCCTCCAGAAGAAAAAGAAACAAAATTAATTGATATTGAAGTATCAGTAGGAAGATCCGGTAGAATTACTCCTACAGCAATATTTGANCCGATTCGTNTATGCGGAACATCTGTATCNAGAGCAATNCTTCACAACCAAGATTTTATCGATGATTTAGATATAAGGGTTGGAGATATAATTGTTGTATACAANTCAGGAGAGATTATNCCNAAGATTAAGNGTGTAGTTAAAGAAAANCGTGCTCGCGAATTAAATAGATTTAAGATTCCTGGNATTTGTCCGGTATGTGGAACACNTACTGTCCGTGAAAAAGACACGGCAGANATCAAATGTACAAATCCTAGCTGTTTGGCGCAACTAGAAAGACATATCATTAATTTTGTTGGTCGGAATGCTATGGATATAAAGGGNTTTGGCACGTCGTATATTAAGGAACTTATTCGGGTGGGATACATTAAGAATATTGCTGATGTATATTCACTGTTTAATTATCGCACGGAACTTATCCAGCAAGGGATAATAGGAAAAGAAAAGAATACAGATAAGTTATTAGAAGCTATAGATAAATCAAAGAGTAATGAAGCACAAAGACTGCTTACGGGTCTTGGAATTTCTAATATTGGAAAGGTAGCAGCAAAAAGTATAATGAAGCATTACAAATCTATTGAAGATTTGAAAAATACGTCTTTGGAAGATTTAAAAAACGTTTCGGATATAGGTGAAATAAGTGCCTTGTGTATATTGAAATTTTTTGAAGATAATAAAAATCGTGAAATAATTGATAGATTAAAAGATTATGGTGTAAATATGGATGTAGAAGATTCAAAATACAAAGGTACTCAATTGAATGGATTGACTTTTGTTGTAACTGGAACATTGACTTCTATGGGGCGAAATGAAGCTACAGTAATTATAGAGAATCATGGAGGAAAAGTAGCAGGTTCTGTTTCTAGTAAAACCAGTTACGTGTTAGCAGGAGAGAATGCCGGAAGCAAACTTACAAAAGCGCAAGAGCTAGGAATTACAGTTATATCTGAAGAGGAATTAGTAAATATGTTAAAATAAACAATAAATAAAGTGATGAGCACACTTTTATAATTTCGAGAATGTGAAAATCGATAGTTTACGCTTGGCGAGAATAATTCGCAAGGCATAAGTAAGAGCATAGGGTTTATCCGATGCTCTTTTAAATACGTCATAGAGTATTTAACGGTTTGAATTTATAAAATATGTTGGATCTCACCGTAGAACACCTGGCCTGACTCAAGGTTTTTTCTATAATAACAACCTTTAGCATATAACTTGTTTTCATGTAAGCAACGGTTTGCATCAGAGCATTCATTGTATTGGCTACAACAACCAAAGTTATCACTGAATTCATATTTATTAATACAAGCAATGGTGTGTGCTTTTATATAATCATATAAACCTTGAGTCTTTTCAGCGAATACTATATGAGTAAATACTTTGTCGGAATTGACATCCCTGATAGTGGCTTTATCTGGAACATTTAGTGCCTCAAATTGGGCATTTTTTATAATTAATTCTATATTATCATGAATTATAATATTAAGTATAACAGCAGATTTAGTTTGTGTATTGTTGCTATGTGGAATTTTTGGATACTCAGGTTTACTTATACAAAGAGATTTAGAAGTTTCTTTACCCTTTCCTTTATTTGAATGTATGTATAGTGAATTCATGGGTAATTCCATTTTAGTGATAATCTCTTGAAAAATATTGTTTATTGCTTTTTCTAAACTCAACTTTATAGCCTCCTAATTTATTCGTTCTTTAATAATTGGTGAAATGTAGTAGCGGTACAATATCTTTTGCTGAAACAGGAGCTTTATATTTAGAACTTATCTTTTCTACAATGTGAATATTTAGTATATCACAGATTTGTTTTTCGCTGTATACATGTGTTGGTAGGCAAAGAGCCAGGTACAAAATATGATAAAGCAGTATCTCTAGGCATCAAGATTATAACAGAAGAAGAGTTTGAGGAAATGTTGCAATTATAAGTAACCGGGTAATAAAAAATAAAAGACGTCAAATGGCGTCTTTTTTTATGTTAAGGTCTAATATTTCTTTCTCTTTTGGTTTAGAAATGTCTCCACTTTTAAGATGATCTTTAAGAGAATTTCTATTTTCATTGGTTAAGGATAAATTAGAAGTGTTTTGTATAAGTTTTTCCATTAAATAATTCTTATATCTTAATTGGTTTAATATTTTAACTAATAAAATAAAGCCCCATATGCCAATAAACATAAAAACCAACATGGCAAGTATAGCAATTATCTGAATAATTATGATAAACAATAAGTTGACCTCCTATACCTTTATATACATAAAATTTGTGAATATAATTAATATTATAACATAATGAAACCTAAAGATTAATACAAATAGGAGTATAAAAATAATCAATATTTTATTACACTATTGATTATTTAATATGTTAGAAGTTAATACTCTAAATAAAAGACATAAAAATAACTAGGATGCACACTTGTTATTTATTTAGAGGTGCAAAAGATGGAGGTAGATATGAAAAAGCTATTATGTATAATGTTAATCTTTATGACCATGTTAACAAGCGGATGTATTGAAAAGAAAGTAAAGCCTTCAACTTCTAGGAAATATTTAGTTTATAACTTAGGAGAATTGCCATCAGATTTGGTGATGACAAATAATGACAATATACGGGAAAAAGATTTGTTATTAGCTTTATTTGAAGGATTGGTACGAGAAGATAAAGATGGCAAAATAGTGCCTGCAATGGCCGAAAAATATGAAGTATCAAAGGATAAAATCGAGTATACTTTTAAATTAAGAAAAAATCTTCATTATAGTGATGGAACAGATATAAAAGCTACAGATTTTGTAAGGCTTTTTCACGATAGTTTATTGGATAAAAAAAATATTTTTGCANATCAATTATATTGTATATTTGGAGCTAAAGATTTCAGCAATGGAAAAGTAGGGTTCGAAAATGTTGGTATTGCTGCAAAGGATGATTTAACACTGCAAATAAGGCTAAATACCCCTAACGAATATTTTATAAAAATTCTTAGTAATCCAGTTTTTACTTTAAGAGAAAATAATATGAATATGAAAAATTGGAAAGATAGTTATAGTGAAATTCAATATAGTGGTCCATTTATAATAAAAGACGTAAATAAAGAGGGAGAAATAACATTATCAAAGAATGAAAAGTATTGGGGAGCAAGTAGTATTGTTAGCAATGAAATGTTATTTACGTCTATAAAGGATGAAGAGAATGCTTTAGCGGACTTTGAGACTACTGGGGAAAGTGATACATCAAAAATTGATGTACTTGTAAGCCCACCGATAAATGAGGTAAGTTCTCTTAGTAAGGAAAAGAAAACTGAAGTTAAATCGTCGCAGAGTATGTATTATATGAATTTTAATTTAAAAAATAAAGATTCATTTGACATAAATTTTAGAGATGCGATTGGTTCAATAATAGATAGAAACTTAATTATAGAAACTATATCAGAAGATGTAGCAGTTCCAACAATGAATTATACACCCTTTACTAGCTCTAATGGTGATAATGGAAAAGTGATTTTTAATGCATCTCTGAGTAAAATTAAAGGCAAAGAATATTTAGATAAAAGCAACACATATAAAAAAGGACAAGATTTAGTTATGGTATATGAAAATGAAAATTTTGATACTACGATAAGCAAGGAAATAGCTAAAAACATTAAAGAATATTTAGGGGTAAATGTAATCTGCACTGGTTATTCAAAAGATGATCTTAAAAAAGTACTTACGAAGGGGAATTATGATATAGTGTTTTCAAAAAATGATGATGAATATGGAGACATAAATAAATTTTTTTCTAAATGGACAACAAGTTCAAAAGATAACATTTATGGGTATAAAAGTTCAGAATATGATAAAATCGTGGGAAGTGCATTGCTTGAAAAAAGTGATAAAAACAAAATAGCAATTTATAATAAGGCACAAGAAATATTATCGAAAGACTTGCCATGTATACCTGTGTATATAGCTAATACAGTTATCTGTAAAAAGCAAAATATTAAAGGTATTTATACCACTAAAAGTGGAAATTTAATATTTGATTATGCCTATAAAGACAATACCATAGCTAC
>JGI24147J20444_1001705_pt1 | contig 10377 bp, 10 predicted proteins | sample BarGraIncub1133A_FD_20444 | JGI IMG/M metagenome (IMG submission 20444) | reverse complement strand
CATTGGCGGGGCTTGTCTCTTTACCTATACCACAGCAACCGGCGGCGGCTATCAGTTATTTGGTCGTACCATACCCACATTCCAGTTATCAATGAAACATCCGCAGTTTAAAGAAGGTCCTTTTTTATATCGTCCATCCGGAGATCGAATTAAATTTGTTGAAGTATCAGAGCAAGAAATTCTGGATATTTATGATCATGTTCATGATAAAACAGATTATGTATATGATATTCAGGAAAGCCAGTTGATTATTGCAGATGGCATCATTGCAATCACCGGTTCAAATATGAATCCGACGATTAATGATGAAGAAGTTCCCATGTGGACAGCCATGGCTGTTAAAATTAGTGATGCTTTGAAATTTTCACACTTTGGAGAAACCGGTTTTCGTTCCTATATCTGTGTTTCCGGCGGCATTGATGTTCCCGAATATTTAGGGAGTAAATCCACATGCCTGTTTGGTTCTTATGGTGGTTTTGAAGGAAGAAAGCTGGCAAAAGATGATGTTATCGCTGCAGCTAGGAAAGAGTCTTCAGGAGTTGTGGGTAAAAAGTTAAATCCAAAATACATTCCCGAATATACCAATTTGTGGGAACTAAGAGCAATTCCAGGTCCCAATTCGGTACCGGATTATGTGACCGAAAAAGGAATGGATCATCTCTTCAGTACACCGATGAAGATATCTCATAATGCCAACAGAGCAGCCTATCGTCTGGAAGAGGTTCCCGATTATTTTTGGGCCCGTGAAGATGGCGGAAAGGGCGGCAGTCACCCATCCAATATCGTTGATCACGGATATAATATGCGCGGTGCAATCAATGTCACCAGTAATACCCCTTCGATATTAATTGCCGATGGTCCTACTCTTGGGGGGTTTGTCTGTGTGGGCAATGTCATCAATGCGGACCTTTGGAAGATTGGCCAGGGCATTCCTGCCAGAGATAAAGTAGTATTCAAATTAGTGACCGTTGAAGATGCCATTGAAGCCCGTAAAGAACGCAGCGCAATGTTTGCAGCAGATGATTTAATAATTTAATAAAAATGGAGGATATGAAAATGGAATATATATTAGAGGCGCATATGCCCGGTTTAGTCGCCAGGGTCGTTGTAGAAGTTGGCGATCAAGTTGAAGAAGGACAGGAATTAGCGGTTATTAGCTGTATGAAAACTGAAATGATTTGTCAAACAGCCAAAGCCGGTACGGTCAAAGAAATTTTAGTTGCCGAGTGGGATGAAATGGATATTGGCTCACCGATGATCATTCTTGCGGTATAGGCCGCAATCAATCAAATTAGAATTGAGGATAGTATGAAAATAGATATTAATGTTGATATGGGAGAAAGTTTTGGACGTTATATTTTGGGAGATGATGAATCGCTGATGCCCTATGTGACCTCTGCCAATATCACAACAGGTTTTCATGCCGGTGATCCACTCGTTTTGGAAAGAACCATAAAATGGTCAAAACCGTATGGTGTAGCTGTGGGAGCACATCTTGGGTGCCGGACAGACAAGGGTTTGGTCGACGACAAATGGACATTTCACCCGAGGAATTGCGATCCGATACTTTGTATCAACTGGGAGCTATGGATGCTTTCCTAAAGGTACACGGGCTTAAAATGCAGCATGTGAAACCCCATGGCATTCTCTATCGTATGGTTGGAGAGCAGGAAAAATATATTGATGCTTTTCTTGATACCATTGAAGAATATAATAGTGATCTTTATATTATGCTTCACACCGGATGTGAAGCGTTGAAAAGAGCCCAGGCCAGAGGACTGAAGACAGCCCCTGAAGTATTGATAGATCTCGGCTATGATCAAAATGGTAACTGGATGCTTGAACGGGTAAAAAAAGCACGTTCACCACAGGACGTAGCTGATCGAGCAGTTGTGGCTGTCAATGAAAAGAAAATTGATACAGTTGATGGGAAGCTGATTCATGTTGATGGATGTACGGTTTGTATTCATGGCGATTCTCCCAGGCGGTTTTGGCTGCGTTGTCTTGCTTATTAATGGTTATCAATATACCGGTATGGGCATTGTTCATTGGTTGGGCATGGTATTTTGTCCTGGGAGCAACACCGGATCTGATTAAAAAAGGAATTTTACCAATGCTGACAGGTTCGGTATTGGCAATTGGCGCATTTCTTTTAATTAATGTGTTTGCTTTATTTATGCCAGCGCTGGCAGCTACAATGCTTTCAGTATTAATTACGGTATTTTTACTGATGCGTTCGTTAAAGATTCCGGCATTAAATATATCCTTGATTTCATTTAATGCATATTCTTGCATGTTTGTTGGCTATGGAGCCGGTGCTTATTTGGCAATTAGCGGCATGCCGGCATTATTAAATGCAGCAATATGGATTACCGGTGCGAATTTCCTGGGACTTGTTTTTGGTTGGTTAAGTATAAAGTGCAGTACAATTGGTCAAAAAGTAAAAATACCAGAAAAGGAATTGATATAAGGTTTTAGCATTATTATGTCAAACAAAATCAATTGGATGATTATAACGAGGAATTTATACAGAAGATAATCAATACAAAGTGGTTGGGAAGAAAAGTAATTTATGAGAATGTTATTGATTCGACAAACGAAGCTGTAAAAAAAGCCCTTAATACAGCACCAGAAGGATTGTTGGTCGTTGCCGATGCTCAGACAGTGGGCAAGGGAAGCAAAGGAAGATCCTGGAGTTCTCCGCCTGGAACTGGAATATGGATGAGTTGCCTTTTGAAACCCGAAATTGATGCGTATAAAGCATGCGAATTAACATTGCTTATATCTTTCTGTATCGTTAAAGTATTACATGCGGTTTTTGAAATTGATGCTAAGATCAAGTGGCCTAACGATGTCATTTTAAACGGGAAAAAAATCGCCGGTATTTTAACGGAAGTATGTTCTGATAGAGAAAAAAAGCAATGTCTGATAACAGGTATTGGCATTAATGTTAATCAAGACAATTTCCCGGATGAAATCAAAGACATGGCGTCTTCAATTTTAATAGAAACCGGCAGACAAATTTCCAGGAGAAAACTCATTGCAGGGATTCTTGAAAGTCTCGAAAACGAATATGAGCAATACCTTATCTCCAACTCATTGGGAAACATGTGTGAGGAATACAATGGGTTGCTGATCCATCATAATCAAAAAGTACGACTAATTAACGGGAATAAAGAAACAATGGTACTATCCAAAGGTATTGACAAACATGGAAAACTTGAAGTGGAATATGAAAATGGACAAAAAGAATTTATTAATATGGGGGAACTATCGATTCGTGGCTCATCTTGTTATATTTGAGCAATGAATCGTTGAATGAGCTCTTATTTACAAAGACCTTGGCAGGGTAATATCAATAGTATTAATGATATCTTAGGTTATTGGCTAGGCCGGTTCTGCAGGTGAAATTGTGGAATCGGCTCTAGCTTTTTTTGCGTCAGTCATGGTCACCGTAATACATATCATACATTTTTACAACAGCCTTATCGAGAACAATGGACGGTATGAGGAGAAGCAGTTTTGAACCTGCTTTGTTTTTGGCAATGATAACTCTGGACTTCGGATTTTTTTTGTCCAATAGCGCTGCAATCTTCAAAGCGGCAATCTCCATATCCATTCCAGAGTTTCCTCCCTCTATGAATTTGTCCCGAAAGCTGTAAAGGCTTTTTAAATATTTTTTATCAACAAATGAAATGTCCTGATTCTTGGCCTTATTCCAGATCGGTGTTGCAATGGCAGCGGATTCCAGGAGAATGGTTTTAATGCCGAAAGGATTCATCTCCCGTCTCAGAGAGTCGCAAAATCCTTCAAGTGCAAATTTTGTGGAAACGTATGGGGACAGAAAAGGCAATGCCACCCTGCCGGCCATTGAACCGTGAATAATGATTTTTCCCTTATCACGTATGAGTTCAGGGATCAGAGCTTGAATGATCTTAACCACCCCGAAAAAATTGATTTCAAAACACTCCCTGTAAACACTCATGGGAAGATTTTCAATCGAACCTCCCAGGGCAACCCCTGCATTTGCGAAAACCGCCTCCAGTTTTTTTCCTGAACCGCACAGCTCTTTTACATAGCTGCAGAAACCCGTCACTTCCTCGGGTTTTCGAAAATCCATTTTTCGGGAATAGACCTTTGGATCATTTTCAAAGGGGTTTTGATCCAGGAAGGATAGAATAACCGTATATCCCATTTGAAGCAGAACAGAGACAAGACTTTTGCCCACACCAGAATCACAGCCCGTAATAACCACCAGTCCCCTTGATTTTTTACTCAAAGTTACTTCAATTTTTTTCATCTTATACCATCCTTTAATTTTATAGACTGTTTTTTGTTCTATTCATAGTTGTACCCATAAATAAGCGGAGATAAACATGTAAGAATATACGTAAATGCAAAGATCTGTTTTTGGGACGGATTTCTGGTTTGAATAATTTTAGAATAAATTAGGGTGTGATGCGTATTGAAAAGAGAAAAGAGGGTATATCATTATAAAGAATATAAAAATGAAATTCAAAGTACGAAAACCGGGAGTTAATAGGAGTCCACACTATCCTATTTGAGGAATACTGAAATCATAGGGTAGGCGAGAAATTTTTCAAGACTATTTTAGAAAGAGGTGAAGGAGAGATGAAAGTTAAATTTTTAGGAGCAGCCATATCAGTCACAGGATCCTGCCATTTGATTACTACGGATAAGTATAAATTTCTTTTGGATTGTGGCCTGTTTCAGGGGAGCGAAGCTTTAGAGGAATTAAACTACCAGGATTTAGGTTTTAAACCATCTGAAATTGACTTTATGATTTTAAGCCATGCACATGTTGATCACTGTGGACGAATCCCCTTGCTGGTTAAACGGGGATTTAGAGGAAAAATCTACTGTACGGGTGCAACAGCTGAAATTACAGAAATTATGATTCAAGACAGTGGAAATATCCACGAAATGGAAGCAGTATGGAGCAATAAAAGGGCCCGACGATCTGGATTGCCACAGATGCAGCCACTTTATACCCAGGAAGACGCGGCCGCCTGCGCAAGCTATTTCAATCCGGTCAGCTATGGCCAGTTATTTAAAATAAATCCCGATATCACCCTAAGACTTAATGAAGCAGGGCATATATTAGGTGCTGCGATTATTGAACTTTGGATCAATGAAGGTAAGAAGGTGACAAAGCTTGTCTATTCAGGGGATATTGGTGTTGAAAATCAACGGATGCTGAATGACCCAACAGTGATCGAGAATGCGGATTATCTGATTCTGGAAACAACCTATGGAGATCGTGCTCATGAAACACATGCAGAAAGCTCGAAGCGCTTTATTGATATTATTTTAAAAACAGCCAGTCGCGGAGGGACGGTTGTCGTGCCTTCCTTTGCACTGGGCAGAACACAGGATCTGATCCGCGAGTTGGAACTATTCTATGAAAATCATGAGAAGTATAAGAAAGAACTGGATAAAATCATGGTTTACATAGACAGTCCTTTAGCGACAAATGCCACGGAGATTTTTCGCAGAAACTCGGAGTATTTTAATGAAGAAACACGAAGACGCATCTTAAAAGGCGAGGATCTGTTCAATTTTAAAAACCTGAAATTCACGAAAAGCGCTGAAGAATCTAAGGTTCTGAATTATAACGTATCCCCGAAAATCATTATTGCTTCTAGTGGCATGGCTGATGCAGGAAGAGTCCAGCATCATCTGAAACACTACCTCTGGAAACCAAAATCCAGCATCATTTTTGTTGGATACCAGGCAGAAGGAACACTTGGAAGATCAATTATCAGCGGCGAAAAGGTTGTGCGAATATTACGTGAACGCGTATGCGTTAATGCAGAGATCTATTTTTTAGAAGGTTTCTCAGCACATGCTGACAAGAACTACCTTTTGAAATGGCTTTCTGGATTTAAGGAATCACCGAGAAAAATTTTCCTCGTTCATGGGGAAGAGGAATCAAAAAAAACATTTGCCAACACGGTGAAAAACATACTTGGGTATGACTGCACGGTTGTTGAAGAAGTATCGGAATACAACCTGGATTTTGAAGAAAAAGTCAGTATTGATGATGTCAGAAACCGTGTTGATGCGAAAGAGCAGTTAATTAAAATAAAGGACAACCTGGAAAATATAAATGATGAGTTGGATACCCTGGTATCCGATGCAAATCTTATGGTGAATGAAACATTTCCACAGGAGAAGATCACTGATATTTCAAATCTCACCTCAGATCTTGAGAAGACATGCACAAAACTCAAATCTATAATCGAGGAAGATGTTCAACAGTAGAAAACCTAAAAGACATAGAGAGGTTAGGGTGAAGAAAGTTGAAAAAATGGTTTTTTACTTGTGTTATGCGCTGATAAGATTAATTTCAATTATGTGCTGAATGACTACTGATATAAGCATCAGCACATTTTTTTGCATGCCGTTTTTCACAAATGAATATTGACAAAAAATGAGATGTGATATATAGTATTACTAAGCAGGAACACTATCGAACGAAGATGGTAGCACTGTGGCGGCAATTTTTAGCAAGCTCAGGATTTTAGAGATACGCTGAATATTGACAAAAATTTTATAAAAATAAATAAGGATTGATACCACTATGGATATCGTTGAACGATTGACACAATTTGGCTTGACCCGACATGAGGCGTCCATCTATTTAACCCTCATTTCAGAAGGAGATTTAAATGGATATGAGGTTGCAAAAGCAACCGGCATTGCACGGTCTAATACATACACTTCGCTTGCGTCTCTTGTAGAAAAGGGCGGGGCATTTGTAATAGAGGAATCAACCATTCGATATACACCAGTTCCTATTGATGAATTCTGTGAGAATAAAATCAGAAAACTTCAGGAATCAAAGGAAGATCTGATTAAGAGCATTCCTAAGAAAAGAGATGTTGTTGAAGGATACATCACCATAAAAGGGGAGACCAATATTCTTAATAAACTGAAAAATATGATTCTGGAAGCTGAAGAGAGGGTGTATCTTTCCGTGTCAGTTCAAATTTTGGAAAACATGCTTTCAGACATTAAAAATGCAATTGGTAACGGGATTAAGATGGTGATCATCACCAACGGGCCATTTTACTTAGAAGGGGCTACTGTCTATATGGCGGAACAACCGCTTCAACAGATCCGGCTGATTGCAGATTCAACCAATGTTCTTACAGGGGATATTAACAATGGTGAATACTCGACNTGTCTATATTCNCAAAANAAGAATCTCATCGATTTGTTTAANGACTCGATGAAAAACGAAATACAGCTCATTGAAATTATGAAAGGAAATAATANAATATGAAAAAAACATTTGTTAGCTATGAAAAATTAAAGGAAATCGTAAAAGAATACCCAACGCCCTTTCATCTCTATGATGAAAAGGGNATCCGGGAAAATGTCCGTCATCTTCAGGAGGCATTTTCATGGAATAAGGGTTATAAAGAATACTTTGCAGTAAAGGCCACACCCACGCCGGCAATCCTGCAAATTCTAAAAGAAGAAGGCTGCGGCGTCGATTGCTCATCCTATACGGAACTGATGATGTCAGACAAGGTAGGATTTCAAAATGATGATATAATGTTTACATCAAACGTTACCCCAAGAGAGGACTTTGTTCTTGCCCGAAGCTTAAATGCAACCATTACCCTTGACGATATTACACATATTGATTTTCTTGAAGAAGCAGCAGGCATCCCCGAAACAATCAGCTGCCGATTTAATCCAGGCGGGGATTTTGTTATTGATAATGCCATCATGGATACCCCTCAGGATGCCAAATATGGTTTTACCCGGGAGCAGATGACCGAAGGCTTCAAAAGACTCATGAGTAAAGGTGTCAAACATTTCGGCATCCATGCGTTTTTGGCAAGCAATACCATTGCCAATGAATATTATCCGGCTCTGGCAAGAATACTCTTTGAAACCGCAGTTGAACTCCAACAGGAAACAGGTGCGCATATTGCCTTTATCAACCTTTCCGGAGGCGTTGGCATACCCTATCTTCCTGATCAGAAGGCTACGGATATTTATGAGGTTGGACTGGGCGTTAAAAAAGCATTTGATGAGATTTTAACACCTGCGGGAATGGGGGATGTTTCCATTTATACTGAACTGGGAAGATTTGTGCTGGGACCATTCGGTCACCTGGTATCAACTGTCCTTCACGAAAAACATACCCACAAAGAATATATTGGTCTTGACGCCTGTGCAGCAAATCTGATGCGTCCGGCAATGTATGGAGCATACCACCATATTACTGTCATGGGTAAGGAAAATGAACCTAATGACCATGTGTACGACATTACAGGGGGCTTGTGTGAGAATAACGATAAGTTTGCAATTGACAGAAAGCTTCCTAAGATTGATATTGGAGATTTGATCGTTTTACATGATACCGGCGCTCATGGTTTTGCAATGGGCTATAATTACAATGGAAAGCTGCGTTCATCTGAAATTCTGCTGAAGGAAGATGGGACAACAGAACTGATTCGTCGGGCAGAAACCCCTGATGACTATTTTGCAACCTTGGATTTTTCAAAATGGTCTAAAAAATAATTAAAATTATCTCGGTAATTGAAAAACTACCGTGAGCTTCGCTGCCAGTTTACACGAAACAATTTTTACACTGTACGGCGGACAGTTCGTTGAACTGTTCGCCTACACGTTACAAAATTGTTTGTGAAAACGGACATCAAAGCAACCATTGTTCGATTCTTTTAAATTTTGCAATTACCTATTAAAATTATTTACTGAAAGGAAAATATAAAAATGGCATTAATTAACGAAAATTACCTTAAATTACCAGGCAGTTATCTTTTTTCTGAAATAGCGAAGAGGGTGGATGCGTACAAGGCTCAAAACCCGAATGCAAATATCATCAAACTTGGCATCGGAGATGTGACCAAACCATTACCTGAAGCGGTTATCACCAGCATGCACAAAGCAGTTGACGAAATGGCTGATGAGAAGACGTTTAGAGGATATGGCCCAGAACCGGGCTACAACTTCCTCATTGAAAAAATTATTAAGTTTGACTATGAAACCCTGGGAGTCAACCTGGACATTGACGAGGTTTTTGTAAGTGACGGTGCCAAAAGTGATACCGCAAATATCCAGGAAATCTTTGGTCTTGACAATAAAATTGCTGTTACCGATCCTGTTTACCCTGTTTATATTGACAGCAACGTCATGGCCGGGAGAAGCGGCAGTTTCGGCGCCGATGGCAAATGGACAAACATGACCTACATGCCATGTACAGCTGAGAATGGGTTTATACCACAGCTGCCAAGCGAGAAAGCTGATCTCATCTATCTTTGTTTCCCCAACAATCCCACAGGGACAACCATTTCTAAAACGGAACTGAAGAAATGGGTGGATTATGCAAAAGCCAATCAGGCAATTATTTTGTATGATGCTGCCTATGAAGCTTATATCCAGGAAGATGATGTGGCCCACAGCATTTATGAAATTGAAGGCGCCAAAGAGGTAGCCATCGAATTTCGAAGCTTTTCAAAAAATGCCGGATTTACTGGACCCGATGTTCATACACCGTTGTTCCCAAGGAAGTTCTAGGCTACACTGCTGCCGGCGAGGCGACTGAAATTAACAAGTTATGGAGCAGAAGACAGGCTACCAAATTCAATGGTGTTCCATATATTATACAAAGAGGGGCTGAAGCTGTTTACACCAAAGAAGGACAAAAGCAGGTCAAAGCCCTCATCGACTACTATATGTTCAATGCAAAGCTCATACGAGAAGGTATCAAGAGTACTGGTATTGAAGTTTTCGGAGGCGTAAACGCGCCGTACATATGGCTCAAGACACCAAAGGGAATGGATTCCTGGTCGTTTTTTGACAAAGTACTTCATGATGTCAACATTGTTGGGACACCAGGTGCCGGCTTCGGCCCTAGCGGAGAAGGATACTTTAGATTGACTGCTTTTGCAAGCAAAGAGAATACGGAAGAAGCCATCGAACGATTCACCACAAAATTTAAGCTCTAACAGCTGGCCACCAGAAAAATTGATGGTGGATTATCAGCACTTCAAATATTATTGAAACGTCAAACATGAATTAATCATATCAAACAGCCTGGGCTAACTGAGTTCAGGCTGTTTTTATTCGAAATTTTTAGAGTCCTATTACCTTAATATTATCTTAATATACAAAATTAATACAAACGTTTACATGGTATCTATTTACTTTTTGGAAAAAGGTGTTATACTTAAGATAAATCAAAGATCAACTCAATCCTTTTCTAAATTCAATGGTGATCATTGAAAAGCTAACAAAGGCTTAACTTACCAATAGAATTAAGAAGTGACCCGAGGTTGAAAGTGAAAATTTGACCGGCGATAAGTGATTTAATTT
>JGI24147J20444_1001685_pt1 | contig 10462 bp, 10 predicted proteins | sample BarGraIncub1133A_FD_20444 | JGI IMG/M metagenome (IMG submission 20444) | reverse complement strand
CAACCTGATTTTGACTGCGTAGAATACGTTGCAAAAGATAAAGGTGAAGCATTGTTAATTTATGTACAAGTACTAAATAGACCAAATTACCGCAGCAGAAGAATTTGCTTAAAAGGTTTAGAAAAAACCTTTTTATATCGCAATGAGGAAACCGGGCTCATATATTCAGGTGCTGCTCTAATGCATGGAGGAGTACTTATGACAGATATTCACGGCGATTTTAAAGGTAAATTATTTCACTTTATTCATGTTGAAAAGTAATTTCGGAAAATTTTAAATTTTACCCAGGCAATACCGATAAACGGTGTTGCCTGATTTTAACATTAAAAAAAGCAACTTTGCAAAATGCAAAGTTGCTTTTTGGTGACCCATAGGGGATTCGGACCCCTGTAGCCGCCGTGAGAGGGCGGTGTCTTAGACCACTTGACCAATGGGCCATTTTTCAATGACAAAAGCTATTATAGCATGGGTAAGGAGGCATGTCAAGAAGTCGATTTTTGAAATCGATTTTTGAAAACTGACATTTTCTGAACGATACGGGATAATGTCCTACTATACCACATGTGATTATGTATAATAACTTAATATAATTTTTCTCCAAATAATAAATCTGTAAAATTGAACCCATATTTCCATTTTTATGGTCTAATATATGTAAAGCAGGATAATTAATAAAATAAGGAGTTGTGCTTGGGCTATGGAAGAATTAGTTAGAAAGGCTCAAAAGGGAGATGATGAGGCTTTTTACTTGATAATATCAAATGTAAAAGCCAAACTGTACAATACTGCATACAATTATTTAAAGAATGAAAGCTCCGCTCTAGAGGCCGTTTCAGAGGCAACCTGTAGGGCTTACATATCTATTGGCAAATTAAAAGATTGCAAGTACTTTTCCACATGGGTTACAAGAATAATTATAAACTATTGTATGGATGAACTGCGATATTTATCAAAAAACAGCCCAATGAATCAAATTGAGTTCTCCTCTATTTATATAATGGACGAAGAAAGTGGAATAGAGAAGAGCTTGGATCTGATGACAAATCTTAAGCTAATTAAACCTAAGTACAGAGATGTCATAATACTTAAGTATATTGAGGATATTTCAATAGAAGAAATAGCAAGATCATTAAATAAACCCGAGGGAACAATTAAAACATGGATTAATCGAGGACTGAAGCAACTGAGACTGCATATGAAGGGGAGTGAGCAATATGTATGAGAATATTGAAATACCTGAGACTATTGATGAGTATATTTCTAAGGGGATAAAAAAGGGTAAAAAGAAAAAAAATAGCTTTAAGGTAAAGCGTATGTCAGGAACGATTGTAGGTTTGGCATTACTCCTATTAATAACTTGCATAAGAGTTTCACCTGTATTTGCTTCAAATGTAGCTAAAATACCAGGTCTGAAATATATTGTTGAGCTTGTAAGGTTTGACAAAGGTCTTTCTTCGGCTATTGATAACAATTATATTCAAAATATAGATAAATCCTGTGAAAAACTTGGGATTATTTTTACAGTAAAAGACATCATTGCTGATACTAGTGGCATCATAGTGTTTTATTCAATAGAAAACAAGGGTAATTATAAATGGCCTAATATAAGAGAGGCCAAACTTCTAGATTCAAATGGCAAGCAGCTGGAAATGAGTAGCAGCTTAAGTTATACACCAAGTGATGATAAAATTTATAAAGGTAAAATAGACTTTTATGTAGTAAATGAAAATGGAGAAAATTTTCAAATGCCTGACAACATTGTATTACAGACTAAAATCGCTGTGAATAAGGCTGTTTCTACAGAAAATAATGATAAGCCAAGTAATACCAATACACTAGAAGCTCCATTTGATGATTCCGAAGTATTGAAGGGTATTTGGGAAGTTGCTATTCCTATTGACAAGTCCAAATTTTCAGAACTGGAAAAGGTATATAAAATAGATCAGAGCGTAGAAGTTGAAGGGCAGAAAATTCTTTTTGAGGATATTAAGATTTATCCAACCAAAAGCATTTTATCTGTTAGCTTTGATAAAGCAAATTCCAAGAAGATATTTTCACTTGAAAACTTAAAGCTTGTAGATGAAAAGGGTCAAGAATGGGGAAGAATAAACAATGGCATGACAGGTTCATTTCCAGGTGAAAACTCTCAGACACTGAATTTCCAGAGCAATTATTTTTACAAACCAAAGGAACTCTATATAACAGGTAATTCAATAAGGGCGCTAGAGAAGGGAAACTGCTATATTACTGTTGATGTTGAGAAGAGAAAAATCACATACTCACCATATAATTTTATATCTATCTCAGAGTTTTCTTTAGCTGATAATAAATTGTCATTTCAAGCAGAGATACAAAAAGACTTAGAGGATATATATAACGGCTTTCAGATAAGCAATGAGGCTACAGATGCTAATGGAAACAAGCTGGACAACACGTGTACAGGGATGGTAACCGATGAGAAAAAAATATACAATAACTACACGTTAAAGCTAAATGACAATTTCAAAGGGCCAATTACCTTCAAAATCTATGACTATCCGAGCAAGATAAAAGGTGCATTTAAAGTAAAGATTCCATTAGATCGATGATTCGATTGGCATAGAGATACATTTTAAGTCAGAAAGCTGATAATCGGAGGTAGACATCGGATATAATATTTAACAGCTTATAAGCCATGTTTTGTGTTATAATAACTCCTGTAAAAATTATTACAGCATTCTAACACGTCATAAATAAGTGTATTAAATCAAGGAGGTTCAGTGCCTTTGAAACAGAGATTGGATAAAGTGCTTTCTAATTTTGGATTCGGTTCAAGAACCCAAATAAAGAGTGCTATGAAAAATGGCTTAATTACGGTAGATGGCAAAATTATTAAGGATAGTGGATTATCTGTTGATCCAGGTGAGAGCGTGATAGAAATGAATAGGGTTAAGCTCAATTACCGTAAATATATTTATTTAATGATGAACAAGCCAAAGGGAGTTATATCAGCAACCACTGATAACAAGCAAAAAACAGTTTTTGACATATTGCCAGAGAAATATAAATGTTTTGATTTGTTTCCAGCAGGAAGACTGGATATAGATTCAGAAGGTCTTGTTCTAATGACTAACGATGGGCAGCTATCGCATGAGATACTTTCACCTAAGAAGCACGTCTCAAAGCAATATTATGCTCATGTTCTTGGTGTAGTTAATGATAGTGATATAGAAGCTTTTAGCAAGGGAGTAACATTGGATGATGGGTACGAAACTCTACCAGCAGAGCTTGAAATAATTAAATCTGATGAAATATCTGAGATAAAGCTATCTATTGTGGAGGGGAAGTTTCATCAGGTAAAAAGAATGTTTGAAGCCGTAAATAAAGAGGTTGTGTATTTAAAAAGGCTTAGTATGGGGATGCTTAGATTGGATGAAACACTTGACCTAGGTGAATGTAAAGAGCTTGGTGAAGCTGACATTGCGCTGCTAAAAGCTTCAGTACAAAAACGGTAATAGCAAAAATATTATGTCGATATCAAAAAATATTTAAATATAGAGGTACAGATTAATGAATAAACAAAGCATACAGAAGATAGGAATGTTTTTAGTTGGTCTAGAGCAGCGAATAACTGAAAACTCAAGCTTTTTTAAAAAGATAACAATAAAGTTTAAGTCTGGGACTAAGCAATATGAGGCAACAATTACATTACAGGATAATGAACTCCTGCTTCAATACAATGGGAGAATTGATAAAATAGAGATTTCTTTGCTTGGAGTAGGTATATCTAAAATTGCCCTACAATATGAAGCAATGAGCCTAGTATATGAAGAGCGAGGAAGTACTATTTTCATTGATGCAGATGATAAAAATGTTAAAATGAAAACTAAAGATGCAGAGATAGCTGAAACCTCTAAGTCTCAAAGCGAAACCTCAAAAATCACAAACAGAGACTATTATATAAAGGTTGGAGCTGCAGATGATGTTCTTACTGCAATAGGAGTTCTTGGCGAGAATGGTAAAATTAAAAATGATATGATTAGAAAATATAATCAAATTGATCATTACATTGAACTTGTAGATGAAATGCTAAAGTCGTTATGCTCCAAGTATGGAAATATTAATGTGGTTGATTGTGGATGTGGGAAATCATATCTATCATTTGTTTTGAATTATTATATAAAAGAAGTTCTTAAAAAGAACTGCCATTTTATAGGCTTGGATATTTCAAAAACTGTTATCGATGCCTCTAGAAAGATAGCAGAACAACTTGATTATAGAAATATGGCGTTTAAGGTTACAGATATCAGGAATTATACTGCTGACGAGGATATTCATTTAGCAATAAGCTTACATGCGTGTGATACCGCTACCGATGAGGCAATAGCTTTAGCTGTAAAAAACAATGCAAAAGCAATTGTGATGGTTCCTTGCTGCCAAAAGGAGATCTTGAGCCAATACTCCTTTGATATGCTTCGAAGTATAACAAAGCATGGAGTGCTAAAGGCAAGACTAGCCGACGTACTAACTGATGGGATAAGGCTTATGATATTAGAGGCACTGGGCTACAAAGTTTCTATTGTGGAGTATGTTTCACCACTTGAAACACCAAAAAACCTAATGATACGAGCTGAGAAAATTGGTGGTATAAACAAAAATATCATAGATGAATATAAAAAGCTAAAGCAAGAGTTGGGAATACAGCCTACACTAGAGAAGCTTGTATTGCCTTACATGTAATGGATTTACAAATATAGAACCTATACAAAATATAAATATTTTCTAAGGAGTGAATACAATGGTAAAAGAGTTTTATGAAAATAATGGGATATTGGTATCCCCAAAAGAAATGTACAGTGGTGATAAGGTAAAGCTGAGCTATACTGGATTGTTGGCACAAGCAGGAGCAGAAAGCATTTTCTTGCACGTTGGATTTGGGGATAAGTGGGAGAATAGTTTATTGATACCGATGAATTTTGAACAAGGAATATTTAGTGCAGAGCTAGATGTCATAGATAACAAGAGCTTTGGAGTTTGCTTTAAAGATTCGGCAGAAAATTGGGATAACAATTCTGGCGAAAACTATGTGTTTAAGGTTTCAACGAAATCTACTAAAAAAGAAAAGACTGTAATTGCAAAGCCAACAAAAACCGTGGATAAAACAACAAAAAGCAAAAGTATTAAAACAGAAGCAACAAAATTAAAGACTCCAAAGTCAAATAATAAATTAATTTGTTGAAACAGCAAATAATGTAGATTATAATCTTAAGATAGAATCAATTAAAATACCATCCTTCATTCGTCTCATAGTGAAGAAGAAGGGTGGTTTTATCAAATTTTGAGGCCGATATTACGGCTCATGGAGGTTATTAAAATGAAAAGTGTTATACGTGACATATCACTAGCAGATCAGGGTAGACAAAAAATTGAATGGGTTAGAAAAAATATGCCTATCTTGAGAAGTCTTGAGGATGATTTTAGGAAAACAACGCCATTTAAAGGCGTAAGGGTAGTCGTTTCAGTTCATTTAGAAGCAAAAACTGCATATCTGGCAAAAGTGTTTGCAATTGGTGGTGCAGAAGTTTCAGTGACAGGAAGTAATCCTCTTTCAACGCAGGATGACATAGCGGCAGGCCTTGTTGCTGACGGGCTTGATGTTTATGCGTGGTATAATTCAACAAAAAAAGAATACGATGAACACTTAAACCTAGCTCTTGGATATAAGCCAAATATAATTATAGATGATGGTGGAGATTTAGTTAATCTTCTCCATACCTCAAGGACAGAATTACTCCCGCACATAATGGGAGGATGTGAAGAGACGACTACTGGGGTATTACGTTTAAAGGCTATGGAGCTGCAAGGAGCCCTTAAGTTTCCAATGATTGCTGTAAATAATGCAAGGTGTAAGTATTTGTTTGACAATAGATATGGTACAGGTCAATCTGTGTGGGACGGAATAAATAGGACTACAAATTTAATAGTAGCAGGAAAAAATGTAGTTGTTGCTGGTTATGGATGGTGTGGGAAAGGCATTGCAATGAGGGCAAAGGGATTTGGTGCTAGTGTTATAGTTACAGAGATTGATCCTATAAAGGCGGCTGAAGCTATTATGGATGGCTTCAAGGTTATGAGAATGATTGATGCAGCTAAGGTAGGAGATTTATTTATTACCGTCACAGGCTGCCGCGATATAATAACAGCTGAGCATTTCAAGAATATGAAGGATGGAGCTATTCTTTGTAATGCAGGACACTTTGACGTTGAAGTATCCGTTGAGCAGCTTGAAAATATTGCAGTTGAAAAGCAGGAGCAGAGAAAAAATATCATGGGATATAAAATGGACAATGGCAGATGGATAAATTTATTGGCAGAGGGTAGATTGGTTAATCTTGCTGCTGGAGATGGACATCCTGCTGAAATAATGGATATGAGCTTTGCACTGCAGGCCTTGTCTGCAAAATATATGCTTCACAATTTCAGTAAGCTCGGAAATAAAGTTGTTGAAGTGCCAGCTGAATTGGACAACGCTGTTGCAGACATGAAGCTCAAAGCCTGGGGTGTGAAAATTGACAAACTATCAGAAGAACAGAAGATTTACTTAAACAGCTAAACAAAATAAGGAACGACTAAATAATAGCCTCTTCAAAAATGGGGAGTTATTATTTGGTTGTTCCTAATCTATATATTGATATTGGAGATATTATGTCAAAGTTAGATTTGTTAATAAGAAATGTTGATATAGTTACGATGGATGACGCAAGAATGGTGATTAAAGGTGGATATATTGGAATGCAAGGTGGAAAAATCAGCTTTGCTTCTGATAGTCTACCAGAGAATATCGATTCAAAGAATGTAATTGATGGGAAAGGCAAGATAGCTATGCCTGGTCTTGTAAATGCTCATAGCCACAGCGCCATGACCTTAATGAGAAATTATGCGGATGATATTGCTTTGGAGACTTGGCTATTTGACAATATTTTTCCAATCGAGGCAAAGCTAACAGAGAAAGATGTATATTGGGGTACAATGCTTGGCATTGCAGAAATGGTTAAGTCAGGAGTAGTTGCATTTGCAGACATGTACATGTTTATGGAAGAGGTTGCTCGCGCAGTTACTGAGACTGGTGTCAAGGCAAATATATGCAAAAGTCCTGTACAGTTTTTTGAGGGCGGGGAGCTAAAAAGATTAGACAAGAGCCAAGGAGCTATAGATTATTATAATAGATATCACAATTCTGCTGATGGAAGAATAAAGGTATTTGTTGAAATTCATTCTACATACATGTTCAACGAAAAAACATTAGAAAATGCGGCTACAATTGCAAAGCAATTAAATACAGGTATACATATACACCTCTTGGAAACGGTAACAGAGGTTGAATCAAGTAAAAGAGATTATGGAATGACATCTGTAGAGATTTGCAAAAAGACAGGTGTGCTAGATGTTCCTATTTTAGCTGCACATTGTGTTCACTTGACTGACAGTGATTTGGAGATAATGAAAGCGATGGGATGCAGCATTGCTCACAATCCAACTAGTAATTTGAAATTGGGGAGTGGCATTGCAAGAGTTCCTAAAATGTTGGAAATGGGTATTAATGTGTGCTTGGGAACGGATGGTGCTGCTAGTAACAACAACCTCAATATGTTTGAAGAAATGAATCTTGCAGCCCTAATACATAAGGGTATTGCAATGGATCCCCAGCTTATGAGTGCAAAGACCGTACTGAAAATGGCCACTTGCAATGGCGCTAGAGCGCTTGGGTTTGATGATTCAGGAGTAATTAAAGAAGGAATGAAAGGTGACATTATTTTGATTGATACAGATAAACCACATTTCTATCCTAAAAATAATCCTGTTTCAGCCATCGTTTATTCAGCTCAGGCAGCTGATGTTGATACTGTTATTGTTGATGGGAAAATTATTATGCAAGATAGGATTTTCAAAAATATTGATGAAGAAAGAATTAAGTATGAGGTCGATTCTTTATCTAGTAGACTATTAGGATGATAGTACGACAATTTTATAAATAATTTTACATATTTAGATATTTGTTTGCTTATTGCTTCTCCCTTTTATTCAGTAATTTACACAATTTACATAAAGGGTTTTTACAGTGAGTGTCAAATACTATAATAGAATTAAAAACTATATTTATATGATCTTGGGGGAAAGATGAATGCCTGTCACGATAAGTTTATGGTCAACCAAGCAAGAAGAAATACGAAAATTTTTAATGAGCTATTATCAAAAAGATGTTCAAAGTGAAGAGTGCTCACGCCGATGGATAGGAGAATTTTTTAATCCGTTGGAGTCTATAGAAATGATTAGTGCATTAATGGACAACAGAGATAGATTTGATGTTATCATGTATATACATATGGGAAATGGATTTTTACATAAAATAACCGAAAGCAATTATAACGATGTTATAAAAGGACTTATTGGGATATACTATTTACCTGTAAAAAGATGATTAATTAGTCATGTTTATATTTTGTAATATTATGGTATAATATCTGTGGAATAGTTAAAATCTACTAATTTTTGCTTTTGGCGAATAGTAGTAGGCACTTTTATTATATTTTGTGGCCGATTTTGGGGCTAATGGAGGTTAAATAGATGAATCAAGAAAACAGTCAAGATGAATTAGACTTGGATCAGGCAAATGAAAAAATTAATGAACAAAAAGTCGAAAATGCAACAGAAGCTGTTTCTCAATCCTACAATTATAGTCAAAGTCAGTTGCATTGGATGGATAAACAGGTAAGCAATTTAGAAAGAGAACTGCTTTTAAATAATAACAAAGTAAATTACAATTTTATAAGCAATTGGACCAAGGTGATACTTTCTGCTTTGGCTGTAATTATTCCTGGAATTGGTCAAATAATTGGCATAATTGTAGGATTAGTGTTTGTCTCAGACGACATTAATGCTGATAAGAGATCTTATGGCGCTGCACTAATAACAGTTTCAGTAGTAGCATTTGTAATATCAGCGTGTTTTTGGTTTATATTTGCGTTAACATTTGGACCACAGCTATACTATTAACTGGAGGTTATAAAAATTAACAAAGAAAATATAAGGAAGCAATATATTGATATCAGAAAAAAACTTGAGAAAAATGATGTGCTATACAGATCTGAAGGTATAGCTCAAAGATTAAATCAACTAGAATATGTTAAGAAAGCAAAGAGCATAATGTGTTATGTGAGCTTTGGCAACGAAGTTGATACACATGCCTTGATAAAAGAATGGGTAAATGAAGGTAAGCAGGTTTGCGTACCATGTATTGATACTTCTTCTAAAAAAGATAGATATATGCACGGAGTGAAAATTACGGATTTTAATGAGCTTATTGCAAGTGGTATTTATGGAATACTGGAACCTCCCTTGCTAGAATGTAATATTATTGAACCTAATATGTTTGATATAGTCATCATACCTGGAAGTGTATTTGATATAAATAAAAATCGTATGGGATATGGCGCTGGATTCTATGACAGATTCTTAAAAAAAATATCAAGAGAATGCTATAAAATAGGTATATGTTTTGAGTTCCAGGTTTTGGAGAAAATACCATACAATGAGTATGATGTGCCGCTAGATTTGTTGGTTACAGAAAAAAGAATAATTATTTAGGTAACAATATAAGGACTACTTGATTAGTGTACTGCTAATAAGTGGTTTTTATTTTATTAAATGGACAAATTTTAAAATTCAAACATAGTGAATATAATTAAAATAGGACTTATGAATCCTCGATATTTGTTATTGAAGATGGAAAGAGGTCTAATATATGACAAAAGCTAAGTCAAAAAAGATTTTAATTATTTATAAGGGAAAAATAGATATAAAAGAACTATTATATAAGATAATAACACTCGATTTTTAAAAATACATTTCATTCACGTCAATTAATACACTTCAAGCTTTAAAAAATCATATACAATTAACGGCAAATATCAGTGATAATAAGGAGGTAATGATTGGTATGATGGGGTTTAGTAAGCCTGATATTAATTATCATGTAGGGATATATGTGAGACAGAGTAGGGATGAAAACGATGAGAACCTAGAGGCTATAGAAACACAGAGAAAGCTCTTAATAGATTTTGTGGCGAAAAACAACCTAGGAATTATTCATAAGTCATACGTTGATGACAATGTTTCGGGAGCGGGTTTTGAGAGATATGCATTAGACGAGCTAAAAAAAGATGTATTGGCCTGCAATATAAACCTTGTTATTTTAAAGGACTTATCGAGGCTGGGTAGAAATAATGCAAAAACTCTTATGTTTCTAGATTTCTTGGAGGAGTATGGGGTTCGCGTCATTACTTCAGACGGAAGGTATGACAGCCTAAAAGATAATGAAACTGTGGGAATTGATACGTGGTTTAATGAGCGCTACATTCGTGACATTTCAAAAAAGATAAGAGCAAATCTTAAATTTAAAATAGAACAAGGTGAGTATATAGGA
>JGI24147J20444_1001666_pt1 | contig 10583 bp, 7 predicted proteins | sample BarGraIncub1133A_FD_20444 | JGI IMG/M metagenome (IMG submission 20444) | reverse complement strand
GTAACTTAAGGGATAATATCAAGAATCTGAGATTTTCGGTTGAAGAGGCTGCAATAACTCTTCAACAATCAAAATATGAACCTCCCACAACCATACGCCAGGCAGAGATCTCACTCGATAAAGCAAATCGTACACTCGACCAGTCAATAAGAGGCTATGCCCTGCGAGTTGAACAGGCTAAATCAGATATGAGAACAAATAAAACCAACCTTGGTGAACAACGCACCAGAGTAGGCGATCTTCAGACAGTACTATCCAAGTTTATTATTACTGCTCCATCTTCAGGCATGATTATTTATAAACGCGACAGAATGGGAGCAAAACGAAAAGTGGGATCTTCAATCAGTCCCTGGGATAATGTTGTTGCCACACTTCCCGACATGTCATCGATGATATCAAAAACTTATGTAAACGAAATTGATGTTAGTAAGGTAAAAACCGGACAACGGGTTGAGATCATGGTAGATGCTTTCCCCGAAAAATCCTATACAGGAACTGTAACCAGTGTGGCTAATATTGGTGAGCAATTACCCAATGCCGATGCCAAAGTGTTTGAAGTGGTGATTGAGGTAGATGGATCCGATCCGATCTTAAGACCCTCAATGACAACTGGGAACAAAATAGTCACAAAAACAATTAATGATGTTGTTTTTATCCCGCTTGAAAGTGTACAGGCAGGTCCCGACAGTATACCATTTGTTTATCTTAAGAATGGAACACGGCAGGTGGTTGTGCTTGGGGAATCCAATGAGAATAATGTTGTTATTGAACAGGGATTGCAGACAAGGGCCCAGGTATATCTTAGTACACCATTAAAACCTGAAAATTTCAAATTGGCAGGTGAAGAGTTAATTTCTGTTATAAAAGAACGTGAAAAAATGAAAAAAGCTGAAGAGCTGCGTATCAGACAGGAAGCTGAAAAGGCAAAAGAAAATGAGGGTGGAATGATGGGAAGGCCCGGAATGAATATTACACCGGAAATGATGCGACGTTTTCAGAATATGAGAGGTAACCAGCCCGGTGGCCAGAACGGAGCCCCCAGAGACACTGCAATGATGCGAAGGATTATGAAAATGAGGGATGGTCAACAGGGTGGGGTAAGAGATACATCATCAAGACGCAGAACAGGAAAACAGCCAGGTCAGCAGAGCCAGCGTCAAAACGGACAGGTTTCTCCTCCGGCTACAATTAAGAAATAATTACTAAAACAGGAAATAAAATGTTCAAATTTATATTACGATATTTTCACGATATTGAAATTGCTGTTGAATCAATTGTCTCAAATAAGCTGAAATCGATGCTTACGGCCCTTGGGATTATATTCGGAGTGGCAGCAGTTATAGCTATGCTTGCAATCGGGAAAGGCGCCAAACAGGAGATAATGGAACAAATGAAAATGGTAGGGGTTAACAATATCCTTATCAATCCTGTCATCCCTGATAAAACTTCTTCTACCACAGAGGGGGAAAAACAGCAAAAGAAGTTTTCAAGAGGATTAAATTTGCTTGATGTCGATGCTATAAAGGAAACACTTCCTTCTGTTAAAAGAATAAGTCCTGAGATTTCTTTTAACTCAACAGCAATGCTCAATGGAGTTAAATATACTGCCAAGCTTGTGGGAGTCTCTAATGATTATTTTTACCTCTACAACCTGCCTTTGGTGGGAGGAGCTTTTTTTAATTCTTTTCAGGAAGAAAATGGCATACAGGTTTGTATTATTGGCGCCAACATAAGGGCAAAATTTTTCAGCAAAATAGATCCTCTCGGCCAGTATATCAAATTTAACGGGATATGGTTGAAAGTAATTGGTGTACTTCAGAAAACCAATGTAAGCCTCACAGGATTTGAAGAAAAAGGTGTAAATGTATACAACGACAACATTTATATTCCTATCCAGACAATGTTGTTAAGATATCAGAACAGGGCACTTCTTAATACAAAACTTGTTTCGGAAGCCACTTCAGTTCAGTTTTTCAGCGGAGGTGGCGGAGGAATGTCAAGAGTCGTTGTCAGCAGTTCTGATGCATCAAGTGANNCAGAGACAAATTATAATCAACTCGANAGAATAGTTGTTCAGGTAACTGAAACAGAGCAACTTCAACCGACTACTGAAATACTCAGCCGAATGCTTACCAGAAGACATACAGGAGTTAAGGATTTTGAAATTACCGTTCCTGAATTACTTCTTAAACAGCAGCAGCGTACCAAAGACATTTTTAATATCGTACTCGGAGCTATAGCAAGTATATCACTAATTGTTGGCGGTATCGGAATTATGAACATCATGTTTGCTTCGGTTATGGAAAGGATAAAAGAAATAGGTACGAGAATGGCAATCGGAGCCAAAAAGATGGATATTGTTGTACAATTTCTTTCAGAAGCTGTTCTTATAAGTGTGTCAGGAGGTTTTATCGGTGTATTCTTTGGAGTTATTATGGCTAAACTCATAGAGCAAATCGCCGGGATTATGACAATTGTATCCTTCTTCTCTGTATTTATTGCATTTGGAGTATCGGCAGCGGTTGGAGTAATTTTTGGCTACTCACCGGCAAAAAGGGCATCAGAAAAAGATCCGATTGAATCATTGAGATATGAATAACCCCTTCTGCCTCACAAGTTCGGCACCCCGCCTGGCGGGGAAAGATGGTATAAATTATTATAATATAAAAATGAAGAAATTACTTTTATTTTCTATGATAGTTGTGTCACTTTTTTCAACCAGGAAAATTGACGCTCAGGAAGTTAAAAAACTTACATTCCAGGAAGTTATAAAGCTCTCAGAAGAGCAATCACCCAATGCATTAATGGCTAAACACAGATTCCGTTCCAGCTACTGGCAGTACAGGTCATTTCAGGCACAATATTTACCCTCTCTGACCTTATCCGGTACCACACCCGATTTCAGCAATGGTCTTGATAAGGTTTACGACTATGCCACAAACCAGTTTTTTTACACGCAGACAAATACATTAAGTAATCTTGGGACATTATCACTTTCTCAGAACATTGGTCCGACAGGGACTGTAATTGCTCTCAGATCAGATCTTACTCTTTTCAGGGATATTGCAAAAAATGTACCCGTAAATTATATTACCAACCCGGTAAGCGTTGACATTACTCAACCAATCAGAAAATATAATACTCTAAAATGGCAAAAGAAAATAGAGCCTGTAAAATATGACGCCGCCAGGAAAACTTACCTCTCAAATATTGAAGGGGTTCATCAAAGTGCAGTAATGAATTTCTTTTCCCTGGCTCTGGCTCAGATAAATAAACAGATAGCAGAGATGAACTATTCCAATGCAGACACTTTATACAGAATTGCAAAGGGAAGGTATCAGTTGGGTACTATAGCTGAAGACGATCTCCTGCAAATGCAGCTCTCCTGGCTCAATGCTGAAACAGCCAGAAAACAGGCAGATATGAATTTGCGTGACAGGGAGATAAGATTAAGATCATTTCTCGGATATAATGAAAATGTAAGACTGAAACTTATTCTGCCGAATGAGATACCCGACTTGCAGGTTGAAATGAAAGAAGTTCTTGATCTGGCTATGAAAAATAATCCTGATTTAATTAATCAACAGATCAATATTCTTAATGCCCAGAGTAATGCTGCCCAGGCTAAAGCATCAAAAGGACTTAACGCAAGCTTAACTGCATCGCTGGGTTTATCACAACAGTCAACTGATTTTTCAGATGCATATCAAAACCTGAACAATTCACAAAGGGTGCGGGTGGGATTTACATTGCCAATTCTCGACTGGGGTCTTGGCAAGGGAAGATACCAAATGGCAAAATCGAGCCTCGAACTGGCACAGGTTCAGGCAAATCAGGCCGTGGTTGACTTTCAGCAAAATCTATTCCTGGATGTGGAACAGTTTAATCTGCAGAAAAACCAGGTCGCAATTGCAGCAAAATCCGACACGGTTGCAATGAAAAGATATGAAGTTACCAAGCAGCGTTTTCTTATTGGAAAGATTGCAGTACTTGACCTTAATGACGCCGATAGCCGTAAAGACCAGAACAAAAGGGCTTATGTCCAGTCCTTGCAGGATTACTGGAGCTTTTTCTATAATATCCGCAGTCTGACCTTGTTCGACTTTATTAATAGAAAAGCTCTTGAGACTGATTATGATAAACTAATACAATAAAAAATCTGCTGTATCTCGAGTTTTTATCCCGCCAAAGCGGGATGTCGCCCTTGCTCCGCCGAAGCGGCTACGCGAAGGCGAAGGAAGCGACAGCGGGGGTATTACAAGCATAACGGAATTATATTAGGTAGGTCCTACTGATCTGGAAACCCCTTTTAATTCCCCCAAGGGGGGAAAAATACTACCATTATAGTATAATTCTCACGATTTTTATAAAATTTTAATATCTTTGCGCCTCAATCAAAGAAGAATAGAAAAAAACTCATAAATAATCCCAAAAGACTAGACAAATGCAGAATAAAGCAGCAATCATCGTTCTGGCAATTGCATTAGGGTTGGTATCGATATACCAGCTTTCATTCACAGGCGCAACCTACAAGGTTAAAAAGGAAGCCAAAGCATATGCAAAAGGAAACCTGGAAAAAGAAACTCAATATCTCGATTCAATCTCCACTTTGCCAAAAGAAAAATGGAGTTTCCTGGGGTACACATTCAAGGATTGTCAGAAAAAAGAGCTGAATCTTGGTCTCGACCTTAAAGGCGGGATGAACGTTATCCTTGAAGTATCTGTTGAAGATATTTTAAAAGCTCTTTCAAACTATAATCCTGATAAATCTTTCAATGCTGCGCTGCTCCGCGCAAAAGAGCTTCAGAAACAGAGCCAGTCAGATTATCTTACTTTATTCGGCAGAGCTTTCCAGGAAATTGCCCCCGGTGAAAAACTTGCCTCAATATTTGGAACAGTTGAACTGAAAGAAAAAATCAATTTCAATTCAACAAATGAACAGGTTCTTAAGGTACTTGACAGTGAAGTATCGGGTGCAATAACCAATGCATTCAATATCCTTCGTACCAGGATTGACAGGTTCGGTGTTGTTCAGCCCGACATTACCCAGATGTCGACAAAGGGCCGTATATTAATTAATCTGCCAGGCCAGACTAATCCCAAACGTGTCAGAGAACTCCTTTCAGGTACAGCCAATCTGGAATTCTGGGAGTGTTATGAAAACAGCGAGATTATTGGCTATCTGTCCCAGGCCAACAATGTTCTGAAAGAAATTCAGGCCAATACTGAGAAAGCAAATATAAAAACTACCGAACCATCAATAAAAGGTGCAGCTTCGGATACCACTAAAAAAGACCAGTCACTTCTTGATCTGATTAATAAAGATACCTCCAAAGTTGCTGCAGCAACTACACGCGAAGGATTTACTCTTCAGAATCCATTATTTGGTATTCTCAACCCGCGCGTAAATGAACAGGGACAACCTTTGCCTACAAGTATGGTCGGGCTCGCAAGCTCAAAAGATACTGCAAAAGTGAATGGTTATCTCAGAATGAATCAGATTAAATCTCTTTTCCCACGTGATCTTCGATTGGCATGGAGCCAGAATCCATATAAATATGATCCTACAAAATCATTATACGAACTTCATGCTATAAAAATTACCACCCGCGATGGCCGTCCGCCTCTCGATGGAGATGTAATTACCTCCGCAAGAACATCATCCGGTATTACAGGTTCTGAGATCAAAGTCGATATGTCGATGAATTCAGAGGGCGCAAAGATATGGGCAAGGATGACACGCGAGAACATCGGACGTTCAGTGATAGTGATGCTTGACGGTTATGTCCGTTCATCCGCAACAGTTCAGAATGAGATCACAGGCGGTAATACGGAAATTACCGGGAACTTCACTATTGAGGAAGCAGATGACCTGGCTAACATCCTGAAATCAGGTAAATTGCCTGCTCCTGCTCATATTATTTCCGATACAATTGTCGGACCTACTCTTGGTCAGGAAGCAATTAATTCGGGATTTATATCATTTATTATTGCATTTGCTCTTGTTCTTGCATTTATGATATTCTACTACAGCAAGAGTGCCGGGACTATTGCAAATATTGCCCTGGTTTCCAACGTATTTCTTCTTTTTGGAGTGCTTGCCTCACTGAATGCAGTTCTTACTCTTCCGGGTATCGCGGGTATAGTACTCACAATGGGTATGGCTGTTGATGCAAACGTGCTTATTTATGAACGTATCAGGGAGGAATTAAGAGCCGGAAAGGGAATGAAGCTGGCCATAGCTGATGGTTATCGTCATGCTTACTCGGCAATTATTGACTCGAACGTAACTACGATTCTCACCGGTATTGTACTTTATGTTTTTGGAAGTGGTCCTATAAAGGGTTTTGCAACAACTCTTGTAATTGGTATTCTGACATCAATGTTCACGGCTATATTCATAACCAGAATTATTTATGAATCTCTTCTGAAAAGGAATGTAAATCTCACTTTCTCGATTAAAATTACCGCTAATGTGTTCAAACACACGAAGATAGATTTTATAGGGATGAGAAAATATTTCTATGTTGCTTCAGGAATTATTCTTCTGGCAGGCGTTGTTTCATTGTTTGTAAGAGGACTTAATCCGGGTATCGATTTTACCGGTGGACGTACATATGTTATATTATTTGATAAGCCTGTAAGGACTGAGGACATTGCGGCCAAGCTTAACGTGGCCTTCGGTGAGCTTCCCCAGGTAGTTACTTTCGGTAGCGATAAGCAGGTTAAAATAACAACCAAATATAAGATCAACGAAACAGGAGTTGAAGACGAAGTTGATACCAAACTTTTCGAAGGATTGAAAGGACTTATACCCGCCGATGTCAGTAAAGAAGTTTTCCTGAATAATTACAGAAGAAGTTCTGAAACTGTTGGCCCGGTTGTTGCAGCAGACATCAAAATCAATGCATTTTATGCAGTTGGCATCGCACTCGTTCTTATCTTCTTCTATATCTTCATGAGGTTCCGGTACTGGCAGTACGGTTTCGGAGCGGTTATGTCACTAGCTCATGATACACTGCTTGTTATCGGAGTATATTCAATTTTCTGGGGTCTAATGCCTTTCTCCATGGAGATTGACCAGGCATTTATAGCGGCTATCCTTACAGTTATCGGGTTCTCCGTAAACGATACGGTTATTGTCTTCGACAGGCTTCGGGAATATATTCCTTTATACCGGAAACGACCATTGAGAGAGGTTCTTAATATGGCCATTAACTCGACTCTGAGCAGAACCATAAACACTACTTTAACTGTGATTCTCACAATAGTTGCTATGTTCATCTTTGGCGGTGCGGTGATCCGTGGATTTATGTTTGCCCTTCTCGTTGGGATTGGCACAGGAGTTTATTCATCTGTCTTTGTCGCAACAGCTTTAATGTACGACACAACACCAAAAGGAAATGAAATAGCTGAAGAATCCAAAGCTAAGATCAAGGCTTAGATATAGTAAAAATATTAAACGGGGGTGTCTCAAAAGGACACCCCTTTTTTTCTCCACATCATTGGTATCAATATTCAGGATGAGATTCCTCATTTCGCCTCACCTTCGCTTTGCTTCAGATTTCGGCTCAATTCGGAATGACAATCTAATTGTTTAAAGTGGGGGAAAGTAGTAGCGATTCGAAATGGCGAATCGCTACTACTTTCCCTTTTCCACAATATCCATTATGTCATTCCGAGCTTCAGCCAGGAATCTCAAGATCCCTTTTCGGCATGGATCAGCTCTGACCTTAAATTATGCTTTTCCATTTGAGCCATCCGTATTTTATTTTCTATGGATATTTATTCACTGGGAATATCATTAAACTTTTCTAACTTTGTCAGGTCATGTGGGAGGAATATTTATTATAAATTGTTATGAGCGGACAGGAAATATTTGTTATCATCATTGTTGCCCTGCTTCTCTTTGGCGCCGAAAAGCTTCCCGATATCGCCAAGACCCTTGGAAAAGGGATGAGGGACTTTAAAAAAGCTACTGACGAGATAAGAAGAGAGCTTGAAACGAGCACTGAGGATATCAGGAGAGATTTGACCGATGTTACAGATTCGGTAAAAAGAGATGTAACTACTTTTTCGGAAAAGATTAATAAGGATATGAATGAGGTTTCTGATACTATAAAGAACGATATGAATAATGTTGCTTCAGATGTCCGGCAAAACATGAATGATGTTACTTATCGCATTCATAATGACGTTAATGAGATAAAAGAGAACATTCAGAATGCCGGGAAGGAAGTAAAAGGAGATGTTCAGACGGATATACCCAAAGCAACAGAAACCACTCCGAAAGAATCCAGCCATGTTTCTGACGGATATTATAAAGAAGTGAGTGATTAATTTCAAATATCCATCATATTCCAGCTACCTTCAGAGAAAAGTATGATCAGGACGACCGGTATTACAAAAGCTTATGGAAACCTTAAGGTTCTTAAGGGGATTGATATCCGGATTGAAGATAAGGAGGTAGTATCAATAGTTGGTGCCAGCGGGGCAGGCAAAACAACACTTCTCCAGATAATCGGAACACTCGATCGACCGGATAGCGGAACAATTTATTTTAACGATTCGGATATAAGCCGTCTCAAAGGGAAATTTCTGGCAGCATTCCGTAATAATAATATCGGATTTGTTTTTCAGTTTCATCAACTGCTTCCTGAATTCACAGCTCTTGAAAATGTTTGTATCCCTGCATATATAGCCGGTAAAAGTAAAACCGAGGCTGAGAACAGGGCCTCCGAACTTCTTGGATTTCTAAATCTTACCGAAAGACTTGAACATAAGCCATCAGAGCTCAGCGGCGGAGAACAACAACGCGTTGCAGTTGCCCGTGCCCTGGTGAATAATCCTTCAATCATTCTTGCCGATGAGCCATCCGGGAATCTCGATACTGAGAATAAAAATGAACTTCATAAGCTTTTCTTTAAACTCAGGGATACATTTGGCCAGACTATTATAATTGTAACTCACGATCGCCAACTTGCATCAATGTCGGACAGAATTCTACAGATTAAAGACGGACTTATTGTAAATGAGTCTTAAGCAATCATACAACGGTATTCCTGCAATTGAAATAAAGGCATTTCTCGAAGAAAAGTTCCTTCAGTATAATAATCCTTCATTTATTGATTCTGATCCGATTTCTATCCCTCACAGCTTCCTGGAAGATCGTGACAGGGAGATTTCCGGTTTTCTTACTGCAGCAATTGCATGGGGTAGAAGGGATCTTATTCTGAGAAGCAGCCGGTTGATGATGGAATTGATGGATAATTCTCCTTATGAGTTTATTATGGCGGCCAGTGAAAATGATTTTTCAAGATTCTCCCGTTTTGTTCACAGGACATTTAATGGAACTGATTGTATCTATTTTCTCAAAGGACTTAGACATATCTATTCCAACTTTGGTAGCATGGAAGATGTTGTGCTTCAGGGAATGAAAGACTCCGGTTCAGTTAAAGAAGGTTTGTCGCATCTGCGTTTGACTTTCTTCTCTCTTCACCATGCGTTAAGAAATGAAAAGCATTTTGCCGATGTGACGGGAGGAGCTGCCGGGAAAAGATTAAATATGTTCCTGCGATGGATGGTGCGAAAAGATAATTTTGGAGTGGATTTCGGTATCTGGAAAAAGATTGATCCCGCAATGCTTTACATTCCGTTGGATCTTCATTCTGGTAATACCGCCCGGCGTCTTGGACTATTAACAAGAAAGATAAATGACTGGAAGGCAGTGGAAGAACTTACGAAAATCCTCCGTCAATTTGATCCCTCTGATCCGGTGAAATATGATTTTGCACTTTTTGGTCTGGGCGTGAATGAAAAGTTCTGAGAATGGCCAATAATTATTTCAATTTTAAGCAGTTCACAATTTATCAGGACAAATCAGCATTTAAAGTTGGTACCGATGGTGTCCTGTTGGGAGCATATACTGACGTCACAGGCGTCAATAGAATTCTGGATATTGGTTCAGGTACAGGGTTGATCTCAATAATGCTCGCCCAAAGATGTGAAGCAGAAATAACAGCCATAGAGCCCGATAATGAATCTTATATCCAGACCTGTGAAAATGTCAGCCGTTGCGATTGGCATGAAAGGATAAAAGTTGAACATACAGACCTTCAAAACTTAAATCAGGTGCAAGGAAAATTCGACCTGATTGTGACCAATCCTCCTTTTTTTTCCGATTCCCTGAAAAGCCCTGATCTTCGAAAATCTTTTGCCAGACATAATGATTCATTAACCTCTGATGGAATCTTGGAAGGTGTTTCAAAGTTGCTTGAAGACGAAGGGCGGCTTCAACTGATTTTGCCTTATGTTGAAGGGAATGTCTTTATAGCTGAGGCTAATAAATATGGGCTATATTGTAATAATATTCTGAAAATAAAACCATTACCGTCCTCAGAAATACGGAGGCTTATATTGACCTTCAGCAAAAATCAGATAAAACCTGCTGAAAGTTTCCTCACCATAGAGCATGGCAGAAGACATGAATTTACAGAAGAATACAAAAATCTTACGAAGGANTTTTACCTGAAGTTCTGAATTTTTTGCCCCCCAACCCCCCTAAAGGGTGGCAAATTCTCATA
>JGI24147J20444_1001651_pt1 | contig 10626 bp, 9 predicted proteins | sample BarGraIncub1133A_FD_20444 | JGI IMG/M metagenome (IMG submission 20444) | reverse complement strand
ACTCCAGCCTCCGCTGGGTTTTCCGGTTTTGGTATCCCTGCCCTCCAGCGTGTACCAGAAAATCTGTCCCAAAGCTGTCGCATCCGGGCCTAAAGTTGGTTGAACACCTTGAGGCAAAGTACCTGCAGGCAATGAATTCAATTTTTCAAGGATGCGGGAACGACTCCAATAAAATTCGATATTGTCCTTGAAAATAATGTAAATGAAGGACATGCCAAACATGGATGTGCTCCGGATGGTTTTCACACCGGGAACTCCAAGCAAAGCCGTCGTAAGCGGATAGGTGACCTGATCCTGAATATCTTTGGGCGAACGTCCCATCCATTCGGTGGAAATAATCTGTTGATTGTCACCAATATCCGGAATGGCATCTACTGAGATTGGATCACGCGGCAAGACCCCCAAATGCCAGTTGAAAGGCGAAAACACCACCCCCATCACCAAAAAGGCTATGAGAAATAGAAGGGTAATCAACCGGTGCTCCAGAAAATATTTAACTAAGCGATTGAACATTGTATTGAAAATAAAAAGTGAAAAGCAGATTAGGTCTTAATCTTCCTTCTTAATTGAAACCCAACTAGAAAGCACAAAAAATCAAATAGGGAGTGCTGGACAAGGCGCAACTTATAAATAACACCGGAGCGTACTTTTCGTACGTGAGGATTTATTTATAAGCTGCAACGCAGTCCAGTGCTTCCTATTTGGTTTTTTACGCGCTTCATATTTGGTTTTTTACCGATAACGGCAGCAAGAGGGTAAAGAGTTATAGACCTTGGTGGAGGCTTTATACTTTGGCGTGTCGTGACCAACCGCAGCAATTCTCTTCTGCACATCGTCACTTTTAACCTTCGCAGGGTTGTACACCAAAGTAAGCACTTTGGTCTTAATACTCCAGTCAGCCTTGCTTACACCATCCACCTTGGCGGCTTTTTCAATACGAGCTTTACACGTTTCGCAATTTCCGGAGACTTTGATGGTCTCAGATTTTGTAGCCTCAGTTTTTGTAACTTCCGTTTTTGTAACCTTGGTTTTTGTAGTTGTCATTTTGGAATGATCGGGCATCTGAGCAAAAGAACCGGTAGCCAATGTCGCAGCTAAGAAAGCGACAAATAAGAATTTAATTGATTTCATTGTTCTAAAATTTAAATTGTTGTAAAAAAAATATAACAAACATCCAGCCGAAAGAGTTTATAATCCTTTCGGTCAATCAAATGAAGAACAAGAAATCAAATGCGGAAAACACAAATATGCTCCAGGTTAACAGCGCTGATTTGCAGCTTGTCACGAGGACTGATACTCGTATATAAAGTAGAAGTAGGAGTAAAAGAATTTAAGGAGAAACTCACCGGGATAGAGAAAACTTGCAAAAGATGAGCTGCCGCTTTCTTAAACTGAAAAGTTGAAGGGCTGTAATTGGTGTCCACCGTACAAATGGAGACCTCATCCTGACAGCAATTAGAGGTGAAGACATCGTGAATGGGGCATTTTGTTTGAGGCTTTTCCATACCACAAGTACCCTTCTCACCAGTTACAGACCATTTGACAGCCGCAATTTCTCCACCACAAAAATGTGTGGCAACCGAAAGGTGCATCCCGGAAACAAGGATGAGCATCGCGAATACTATGGAAAGAACCTTTTTCATTTTGAGAATTAACAAAAGCCTGTCAATAATGTTCTGTAAAAATACAATTCATTTGTCTTAAAACAAGCAAATTCGTCTCTTAATCAAAGTTAAAAGCGAAAAAAGACTTACAAATGAATCAATTTATTTCCTTTAAATCTATAATTTCAAGGATAAGTGTGTATATTAAGTGCCCATTCATAGAGGTATTTCCTAATAAATAAAAAATTGAACAAATCCATTCGGTTACATGTTTAAACACTATTAGGTTAATAAAATTTATTCAATGAAAAATCTAAAGACAAAGTATATGGGTATCGAATTGGATAACCCTATCATTTTAGGAGCCTCCAATCTTTCAACTAACCTGGATAATCTCAAAAAGGCAGAAGAACTCGGGGTTGCTGCCATTGTTTTTAAATCCTTGTTTGAGGAGCAGATACAACTCGAAACCTTGCAATTGGATGCGAAACTGACTGAATTCAACGATATTCAGGCAGAAATGCTTACAACCCACCCAAATCTGAAGTTTTCGGGTTACGACGATTACCTGTATAATGTCAGAAAGGCAAAGGAAAGTTTGTCTATTCCTGTGATTGCCAGCCTCAACGCCATCAATGAAGAAACCTGGATAAAGTATGCCCGGTTATTAAGTGAGACCGGAGTGGATGGCATCGAACTGAATTTCTACAACACCCCTATCGATTTTAATAAAACGGGAAAAGAGATTGAAGACGAACAGATAGAAATCGTGAAAGCAATCAAACAAAACATTGCCATTCCGGTGAGTGTAAAATTAAGTTCGGACTACACAAACAGTCTGAATTTTATCAAAAGAATCGATTCCATCGGAGTGGATGCCTTTGTTTTGTTTAATTCCTTCTTTCAACCTGATATTGATATTGCAAAGGAGAGTCATATCAATTCGTTCCATTTCAGCCAGGAAGGAGATTACGGGAAATCTCTGAGATATTCGGGATTGCTCTTTGACAAAATCAATGCCGACATTTGCAGCAGTCATGGCATTTTTAAAGGTGCTGATGTCATCAAACTTATATTATCGGGGGCATCCTGTGTGCAAGTGGTCAGTACGCTTTATAAAAACGGCTTGACACAAATTAGTACGATTAAAAAAGATCTGGAAAAATGGATGGATCTAAAAAACTATCAAAGCATTGATGAATTCAGAGGAAAGCTGTCAGACAGTAAGCTCATCAACGATTCTTCTGTTTATAAAAGAGCACAGTATGTTGATTTGCTGATCAATTCTGAGAAACAGACGAAATTACCTGTAAAAAAGTGAACTATTTATTACTTATAAATTTAATATACAGACTATTATGAAACTTAACAAAAAAGTAGAAATTGTCCTGAACAATCAAATCAATGCTGAATTCTCATCCGCATTCCTGTACCTGGCCATGTCTGCCTGGTTTGAAAACAAAGGACTAAAAGGTTTTGCCAATTGGATGCGCATTCAATATCTGGAAGAAAACACTCATGCCTTGAAATTTCACGATTACATCCTGAAATGCGCTGGGAAAGTAACGCTTCAACCAATTGAATCCGTTAAAACGGAATGGAAAGGAATTCTGGACGCCTTCAATGAAACCTATAAACACGAATTGAAAATAACCGAAATGATTGGCAACTGTTACGAGGTCGCTTTAGCCGAAAAAGACCACGCCACTGCCAGCATGCTGCAATGGTACATTGACGAACAAACAGAGGAAGAAAGCAATGTCCTGACGATCATTGATCAGATAAACCTGATTGGTGAAAATGGACAAGCCATTTACCTGCTCGATAAAGAATTGAGCACCAGGGTCTTTGTTGATCCGACACTGACCATTTAAGGAAAAGTGCTGAATTTGTAAAAAAAGGAGAATCCATCATCATGCCGACCAATGTAACCCATGCCTTACAGGCAGTTAAGCGGTTTAAGATGTTGTTGACAATGATTAAAGGATAATAATAAGCAAGAATAAACGACACTTATTGATTATTAGCGACTACCTTTGGAGAAATTAGAATCAAAAAAATGCAGGTTGCCATAAACAGAAAAAAAATAAAATTTCTTCCTGATTCTTCCAGGGTCATTGCACGTTTTTTTTATGCAGATGACGAAAGAGCCATCAACACCATCAAATCCGTTTTACAAATGTCGGAAAATGATTCGCAGCGGGCTTTAAATCAGGTATTGAGAGATTTTTCACTACGACATAGAAATATCACAAAGATTTTTCAAAGACATTTTGATACGATTGCCTATTTGTTTATTCAGTTAAACATGGAGGTTAGTCAGCTTAGTTTTACGCAGAAAATATTGATAGGATCCTATTTCACTAACGAATATTCGATTGATTCTGCTGCTATTTTCAATCCCTCCATGATAGAACATCCCGATCAGACAGAGACAGGAGATGGAGAAAAAAGAGTGATTATCAGTTTCAGGGCTACCGGTGAAGGTCATATCTCCTCCATCGTTTTCCGGACAGGTATTCTTGATATAAACAGCGACCTGACTGTCGAGCCTGTTGGAAAAATGCTCGATGAAGCAGAGCAGATCCATAGGCACATCTACGATAAGATCTCGTTTAGAGAAAAACTGGAATTAATGAAGGTAAAGCATCCCGAGCTTGATCCGGAATTAATACTAAAAAGTTTAAACGATGAATTCACCTATGAAGAGCTACGAACAGCCATCGATGAAGTCAGAAAAGAAAACGAGCTTTCATACGATAATGGAGACCTTTTAAATCAAATCACCTGGATAGCATCCTCCCACTATCAACTTGATTTTTCGATGGATACCAACCTTTCAGAACGGGTCATTTTTCCTGTTTCAGCCAATGAAAAAAATGGTATTGAAGATGCCCGGTTTGTGAGATACAGCAATGAGAAAGGTCAAATCATGTATTACGCTACCTATACAGCTTATGATGGCACCACCATCATGCCCAAAATGATTGAAACCAGAGATTTCTATCATTTCAACATCATGCCAATAAATGGAGAAATTGCCCACAACAAAGGGATGGCCTTGTTTCCCAGAAAAATAAATGGTAAGTATGCCATGCTGTGCCGCATGGATGGCTTCAACAACTACATCGCCTACTCCAATGAGCTTTCCATTTGGCGGAAAGCAAAATTACTGCAAAAGCCCAAATTTCCCTGGGAGTTCATCCAAATCGGAAACTGTGGCTCACCCATTGAAACAGAAGAAGGATGGCTTGTTATTACACATGGCGTTGGCCCTATGCGCGAATATGCGATAGGAGTTTCTTTGTTCGATCTGAAGAACCCGGAATTGGAAATAGGTAGATTGGAAAATCCCCTTTTGGTTCCCAATCCGGAGGAAAGGGAAGGATATGTGCCCAACGTAGTCTATTCCTGCGGATCCATGATTCATAACAACGATTTGATTTTACCTTATGCCATGTCTGATTATGCATCCACTTACTGCACCATCAACTTAAAGGAACTATTGACTGAATTGAAAAAATCCAAGCAAGTTTAATCTGCTTTGTGAAATTCCTCATAAGCCTGCAATACGGTTAAATGTGAAATCAGATATGCCAGAGAGCTTTCTGCACCCTGATTTCGATTAACGCCGTATTTTTCAAATCCATCGCAGCAACCTTGAGTTTCAAAATCATACAAACTCATTCTCAGGTCGTTTTCTCCCAAAAACCACAAAAAACACGTGTAGAGTTTGTTGAGGTATTCCTTATCCCTGGTCAAATGAAATGCCTGATGATACATCAGAACCATGGCCATGGCATCAATCGGCTGTTGAGCAAAAATAGACCGCTCACCTCCTTTTTTATACCACTTCTCATTGCCAATAATCGATAGGTAACCATCTTTTAGTGTTTGTTCAGTCAGGAAGTCCATCGATTCCATGGCTATTTTCGTGACTTTCTCATCATTCAGGATTTCTGCGGCATGCAAAAGGGCCGAAGGTAGAATGCCATTATCGTAGGTTAGTACAGACTCAAACCACCTCCAGTCAGGAGTGGCATTCTCGTTGTATTGCTGCACCATCACATTGGCAAGACTCCTTAGTCTTTCCGTCATTCCATCGTCTGAAGGATTTTTCTTAAGGTAATAGCTTATCCCGATCATGGTATTGGCTATACTTCTGATAGACTTTAACTTTTCAAAATTGGGGGCTGCATTAAAAAAGACCAGCTTTCCTGTTTGATAATAGGCATCGTTGGGTGCATTACCCAATAAGTACCCCAAAGCCCACATCGTTCGACCAAATGAATCTTCGGATCCGACCTCATCCAGAAAATTTCGACTGAAACTCAGAAAATTCCTGAATGTCCCGTCGGCATTCTGCATATAATGGATGTAACTCAAATAAATGGGTGACAATTCGAGTGCCCGATTGTTTTTCATTTGCCGATAGGCCATCAACACCATCAGTAAGGCTCTGGCATTATCATCCAGGCAATACCCTTCCTTCAGGTTCGGAATACCAAATTTTGCATGTTGAATGATGCCCGTATCATCTGTCATCCGATTGATGTGATTCAAGCAAAATGGTGGCAGGGTGAGCAGGTCAAGTTCGGTTTCGCTTTTTGATACAACTTTGGGCTTTTCTTTTAAAATAGCTTCGGCAAGCGCAACGTATTTTTCTCCTGTTTTTGGCCAGGTAATATTTAATCCATAGTCATTCGCCTTTTTCTTCATCGCTTTCAATTCATCCGGGTGATCAAAAAGTTCTGTCAACGTTTTGGAAAGGCCTTCAGAATCTCCAAAATCAAAGAATTTGCCTCTCCCGTCAGCCAGTAATTCAGCGGCATGCCAGTACGGTGTAGAAAGAACAGCCGCTCCTACTCCAACCGCATAGGAAAGTGTTCCACTCGTTATCTGAGCCTCGTTCAAATAGGGTGTAATGTAAATATCGCAAGCATACAGGTATTTGAATAGATCTTGCTCACTGAGAAATTCATTGAGAAAAACCACATTCTTTTCCAAGTGCAGGGTTTTAACCAGACGCATCAGAAAAACACGGTATTCTTCACCAGAATGACGTAGTACGTTGGGGTGCGTTTTACCTAAAACGATGTATCGCACTTCAGGGTACTTCTTAACAACTTTTGGCAAAGCCTTGATGACCGTCTCTATACCCTTGTTCCGACCAACAAAACCAAAAGTAAGCATGACTTTTCTTTTTTCGAACTTGAATTCCTTCTTACATTTTTCCGGACTAAAATGGATATCCGGAACCCCATGTTCATAAAGCACTATTTTTTTTCTCGGCACCTGGTAAATCTCCACCAGGAACTCAATAGCCTTATTACTCATGACCACTATCTGATGTGCCATTTTGCATATTTCCTGCAACACGACTTTCTCGTTGTATGAGGGAGTCTTAAGTATGGTATGCAACGTAACGATCAAAGGGATCTCCAACCTATGCAGCAAGGGAAGGATGAAAACACCGCTCTGTCCTCCAAAAATGCCAAATTCATGCTCCAGTATACAAATATCAGCACCGCTAATATTAATGAATTTTACAGCCTCTAAATAGTCTTTCTGATGATCCTGCCTGATAACCATTTTCACTTCTTCGGGGTAGTCATAAGCAATTTCGTTGTCGCTCAAAGCGACAACGAAACCCTCATGCTCCTTTTTCCTGCTTTCATCGCTGTTTAACATCGATTTGAACAGGTTGTTTGTAAAAGTGCCAATGCCACATTCACGTGGAGGATATGTGGCTATAAAAGCGACCTTCATATATTAGTTCTTAACAGTTATGGTCTCGTTGTCTCTACCTGCACGCTTGGCTGCTTTGGCAGCTCTTTTTTCTTTCAGATTCTTTTCAGGTGCTTTCTTATCGTTCTTTATCTTAGATTCTTTTTCTTTAGACATTATATTTATTTTTAAATGAATAACTCGATAAATGTACAAGTCATAAGCAGTATAAGACTTATACAATTTACAGAAATATTTGCAAATGTCTCACATTTACTAAATACGTTAAAACTGCTACAAATACTATAAATACAGTCTTTGTAGCAGTTCTATTTTGAGTTTGTTTTAATTATTTGCGACCTTTATTACCCTTATCGCCCTTTGTTGTTTTTACCCTTTTCACTGTTACCCTTTGAATTTCTATCATTCGATGGACGTCCGACATTTTGATTGCCTCTATTATCATTACGCGGTTGAACGTTTTGATGATTTCTATCTACAGATTGGCGCTGAACGTTTCTGTTTGGAGCCTGTTGTACACTCCTGCTTCTTGAATTATTCTGTTGGATTCTGGCATCTCTGTATCTGGAATCTTTGCTGTCGCGGATATTTCCTTGTCTGGAATGATAATTACTAAACTTTTTATAACGCGTCTGATAATAGCTATGACGCAAATAAGGTCTAGGCTCATTGATTACTACTTTGTAAGTGGAATACAAATTGAAATTGCGGTATTGATAGGGCAATCTGGTTGAGAAAATCCATCTGTTTCCCTCTCTGTAAATAAACTGGGCTTTGGGTGCATAATAATAGATCCCAATCTCAGGCATGTAATAATAATCGACATAATCATATTCTTCAGGTCCCCATTGTGGCTGTGAACCGAGATTAATATTCACATGGATTTGCGCACTGCTTTCCGATGGACTCATCAGAAAAAGTGCAGCTAAAAAAAATAAAATTTTAATTTTTTTCATTTTGTTTGATTTTGTTTGATTTTTAATTGAAATAAAATCATTGCAGCAATTTTTGAAATAGCCTCAAAAGGACTTTTAATGTTCCTTTTGAGACTGCTTTCATTTATTTGTTGGGAACAATATCAATAATGACCGTCCTGTTGTAAAAACGCTCTTCTGGAAATTTGTTTTCGAAAGGGGCATTTTTTACGTCTGCACCGTATCCATAGACATCGTATTTGATACCTTTTCTACCTGCTTTTATAAGGGCGGGTTCAAGAATACCCCTGGCATCGTTGGCTCTTTTATTCGAAAGTTTCAAATTATAAGCCTCTTCACCGATGGTGTCTGTGTGACCATGTATAATGATGGTTCCATAGTCAGGTACAAGTGGCACTACCGTTTCAGTCAGGAATTTTCTATAGGTATCTACCGATACTGACTGATCAAAATCAAAGAGGATGCTAAAACGCAAATTTGCTTCTTTTGGTGCAGCATCGTGCATCAGAGTCAAGGTGCTTTCTCTTTTGATGGTAGCACCATCCTTGGTTGTTCCAAGCATCACAACCTGATAGGTACCCCTTGCGCGATCTCCCAGGATGTCATTTCCGGAAATTCGTTCCTCCGAACGTGTAAAAGGTCCGTAATTCTGTACAAGCCCTGATTCATCCGTAAAGGTTAAAGTCCAGGATTTCAGTGATTCTTTCGATCCCTTTTCTGTCTTGAAAAGAATGATGCTTTCCTTTGGATCTACTGGTACAGCAGTTAGTTGAACCGGCACCAATAAATCAGGATTTGTGCTGACAATGTCAACTCTGCGATCTCCATCGCGAAGAGCAACAAGGTCTGTTGTTGAACCAGGTTGTTCTGAGGGAATAATAGGCTGATTTCTGCCTTCTGTTGAAATTCTGGATGCTTTTATTCCATAAACATCAACTAAATAAGTCTTAACAGTTTCAGCATATTCTTTGCCCCCTTTAGCGCCTTTCCCTGCGGATGACCCAATTAAAGTGATGCGGGCATCGGGATTTTCAACCATGCGTCTTCCAAGAATATTCAATACATTGTAATAGACTGACAATTGTCTCTGAGACCTACCTTTCAAATCTTTTGGTGCAGGTTCCAAAAATTGACCTTCTTTGAAATTCCTTGCCTGGTCTTTATTCAGTTTCACATAACGATTGGGTATTTCATTGGAACCTTCATCGAAAAACACGTAATTACGAAGTGGAAAAGTTTCCTTAACTTCACGTTTTACAGGGATGCTCGATGGAGCGACAATGGAAAACTCTATTTCCTGAACAGCTGCAATAGGTACAACAACTGCTTCTTCCGTTTCAACTGCGGCATATTCTATTGCAGCGGCTCTTCCGAATTTCAAAGCCAAACCTACCCGAATTGTCGAGATGGACCAACTTTCAATGGAACGTGGTTCCTGTCCAAAATAGGGATGGTAGGAAACGAAAGGAGATAGACTTACCTGAGTCCTACTTGTCCGTGCAGCCAAAGGAATATCGTAACCTGCTCCAACTTGCGCAGAGAACACGTTTTTGTAGATATCACTGAAGTCTCCCTGAGAAGTATTAAAAAGATTCTCCGGATCACGTACAAACTTGTACGTAAAGGACTTATTGACATTGTAACTGTATGCACCTCCTAAAAAGACATAGAAGCCATTGGAAAAGGGTGCAATACGTAAACTTGGTTCAATGGTCAGGTAACTTAAACCCGTCTTTAAATCTTCCGGGCAATTGCAAGGAGACAGGACTTGTTTAAACTTACCTCCGCGGTTGTCGTATCCAAGATTCAACATCAGACCCCATACCGGATCCGGCCTGTATTCCATAAAGATGGAACCGTAAGGGCCTACTCCCTGGCCATCATGAAAGGCGGCAGGGGCTTTTAGACTTGGATTAAGTGTTTGAGTTGTACCAGTATATAAATTGATATTCCCGGCAGCAGACACACCGAACCAAAACTTTGGCTGAGGTCTTTCAATCTCCTGGGCCTGCATCGTAGCAGCCATGCCCGTCAACAAAAACGAAGTCAGAATTAAATTTCTAAGCTTGGTTTTGTATTTTTTAGTAACTTCTAAATTATTCATAATTAATTTGTTATTATGGTTTGACAATGATGTTCGATTCTAAAGTAACAGCTCCAATCCTTGTCAATGCTCTACCGTATAATTTTACACCTGTAGTTAATGTAATGGACTGGTCAGCAAGGATTGTTCCATAAAAAATGGAGTTTGTTCCCAGAGTTGCTGATGAACCTACAGACCAATAGATGTTTTTCGCTTGTGCATCGCCAGCCAAAACAATGCTGGTTCCTGCATCGGT
>JGI24147J20444_1001637_pt1 | contig 10663 bp, 9 predicted proteins | sample BarGraIncub1133A_FD_20444 | JGI IMG/M metagenome (IMG submission 20444) | reverse complement strand
CTGGTGAAGTAAATTTGGAGTTTATTAAATCACAAGGTGATGATATTTGTCATGAAGAGTTAAAAAAACTTAATGGTATTGGGCCAAAGGTCTCGGATTGTATTATGTTATTTTCTATGCAAAAATACTCAGCATTTCCAGTGGATGTATGGGTTAAGAGAGCAATGCAGTTTTTTTATTTGGCTCCAGATGTGTCATTACCCAAAATAAGGTCTTTTGCTAGAGATAAATTTGAAAACCTGGCTGGCTTTGCACAACAGTATTTATTTTATTATGCAAGAGAAAATAATATTAAAATAGAATAAATTAATAAAAATTAAGCAAAATAAATAATAAGGTTCATGAAAATAAATAGACTAGAGTATTAAATTGTTATTTATCTTTATGAACTTATTAGTTAAATTATGTAAGGTGGTTAAATTTTATATAATTAAAGAGGATGAAAATAATGAAGAGACTATGGAATTCTATCAAAGGAAAGGTATTAAAAGACAAACAATATATAGTGCTATTAGTAGTTTTCATATTTTTTATATATATTGGATATGAATATTATTTTAAATATTCATATATATTAAAAAATCCTAATATATTAAAAGAAATTGTTCTTTCTTATGGAAATTTTAGTATTTTAGTTTTCATACTTATGCAAATTTTACAAGTGGTTGTTTTTTTTATTCCAGGGGAGTTTTTGCAAGTTACTGGAGGATATATATTTGGTACCTTTTTAGGTGGAATAATATCTTTAATAGGTATCACTATAGGAAGTATAATGGTGTATTTTATCGCAAATAACTTTGGTAAACCCTATGTGGAAAAATTAATCTTAAACAAGAAAGTTAAATTATTTAGAAAAATACTAAAAGTAGGTAGCAAAAGGATTGTTGTGTTCATGTTTTATTTGATCCCAGGGATACCAAAAGATGCACTAACTTATATATGTGGTATTTCAGATATTTCACTTATAGATTTCTTTATATATTCAACACTAGGTAGAATCCCAGGGATTTTCATTTCATCTTACTTTGGTGGACAGATATATGCGGGAGATCTTACAAGTTTAATTACTGTAGGTGTAACCATGACCATATTATTCGCATTAGGGGTTTTTAAAGGTAATATTATAATAAAGAATATGATTAGAAATAAAAAATCTTATTAATAAGCTTCTAATAAGATTTTTTATATAATATTATAAAGAGTATAGTATAATTCTTTTTATAATGTATTATAAAGAGTGCAATTTTTTATATTGAAGTTTATATATACTCCTTAACACTATGCTGCTTAAGGTAATCAAAATAATTATTAATATTGCACAATGAAAGAAAAAGCTTTGTGGAAGAATTGTTATTATTGGGTCAGATTGAATATCAAATAACCAGTAATCATTATTAAAAAAGATATGATGAAAAGTTGTAAAACTTTTATCGAAATTCACTAAAAAAGGTATTAGTAATATTATGGGGATAATAATAAGAAAGTTAGCGCTTGTTAACAAATATCTTATTGTTTTTTGTTTCCTATTCAAAATTACACCTATAATACTAATAAATATTGCCAAAAGTAGCAGTGTGTTAAGTTTACCGAATAGTTCTTTAACCTCTTTAAAGTGTATTTTGCCATGAGCTGAAGAGGTAAGCGTTGGAAGGTTAAATTCTTCTTTTGTGTTTTGGGTTAAATATGTAATTACATAATCATAATTAGACTTAAGATCCTTTTTACTTATATGGGAAGACTGCTCAATATTTAATGCATTAATATCTATATAGTATAATGGCTTAAAAAGTAAAGTAAGATCTACACTTATGACTATGAAAGAAAAAGTAAAACATAAAATAAAAAATGCTCTAAATGAAAGTTTAATAAAATTACTAATTCGCTTATGTATAATATTCATGAAATCACCTCTATTAATAATTTTAACAATAAACAAGAATATATTCAATTATTCAAAAACCATAAAGGCAACGCTATAAATCAAATAAAGTAAATAGGAGCAAAACTATATTATTTGGAGATAAACAAACATAATTTAGACACTTGGCTAAAAATGGAATTATATATATAACATACTAATTTGACATTATCCTCATTTTAAATTATGATGTTAATTAAAGAATATGTTAGCACTCGGATGTGTTGAGTGCTAACAAAGAATATAAAAATAAAAAAGGAGGGGTTTAAAATGAACATTAGACCACTTAGTGATAGAGTATTAATTAAAAGGTTAGAAGCAGAAGAAACTACTAAAAGTGGAATACTTCTTGCAGGAGCTTCAAAGGAAAAACCACAAGAAGCTGAGGTAATAGCAGTAGGACCAGGAAAAATTGAAGATGGAAAAGAAATTAAAATGGAAGTTAAAGTAGGGGATATAGTTTTATTCTCTAAATATTCAGGAAGCGAAATAAAATATGATGGTATTGAATATATCATATTAAAGCAAGAAGAACTGTTAGCTATAATTGAAAAATAATTTATAATAATCGCAATAACAATTAAACAATAATAACTAGAGCAATTAGATAATAATATTTAATTGTTTGCAAATTATTATTATCTAGTTGTTATCGTATAGGAGGGTTTTTAAATGGCTAAAAATGTATTGTTTGGAGAAGAAGCAAGAAGATCTATGCAAAGAGGTGTAGATAAACTTGCAAATACCGTTAAAATAACACTAGGACCCAAAGGAAGAAATGTTATTTTAGATAAGAAATTCGGATCACCATTAATAACTAATGATGGTGTTACTATAGCTAGAGAAATAGAATTAGAAGATCCGTTTGAAAATATGGGAGCACAACTTGTTAAAGAAGTTGCTACTAAAACAAATGATGTAGCGGGAGATGGAACAACTACAGCTACATTACTTGCTCAAGCTATAATAAGAGAGGGTTTAAAAAATGTTACAGCTGGAGCTAACCCAATGCTAATAAGAACTGGCATAAAAATGGCTGTAGATAAAGCAGTTGAAGAAATCAAAAAATCCTCTAAACCAGTTAATGGTAAACAAGATATAGCAAGAGTTGCATCTATTTCAGCTAGTGATGAAGTAACAGGAGCTCTAATTGCTGATGCTATGGAAAAAGTTGGTAACGAAGGTGTTATAACTGTAGAAGAATCAAAATCTATGGGAACTGAACTGGATGTTGTTGAAGGAATGCAATTTGATCGTGGATATTTAAGTGCATATATGGTTACAGATTCAGAGAAAATGGAAGCAAATCTTGAGGAACCATATATTTTAATAACTGATAAGAAAATTACTAACATACAAGATATACTTCCAATACTTGAGCAGATTGTTCAACAAGGCAAAAAATTATTAATAGTTGCTGAAGACATTGAAGGTGAAGCTTTAAGTACATTAGTTGTTAATAAATTAAGAGGAACTTTTACTTGCGTAGGCGTTAAAGCTCCAGGTTTTGGTGACAGAAGAAAAGAAATGCTTCAAGATATAGCAACCCTAACTGGAGGAGAGGTTATAAGTGAAGAATTGGGAAAAGAACTAAAGGATGTTACTGTTGATATGCTTGGAAAAGCTGAAAGTGTTAAGATAACTAAAGAAAACACTACAATAGTAAATGGTAAAGGTGAAAAGGACGCAATACATGATAGAGTATCTCAAATTAAAAAACAAATTGATGATACAACATCAGATTTCGATAGAGAAAAATTACAAGAAAGACTTGCTAAACTTGCAGGAGGAGTAGCTGTAATAAAAGTTGGCGCGGCTACTGAAACTGAATTGAAAGAAAAGAAACTAAGAATAGAAGATGCTCTCGCAGCTACAAAAGCAGCAGTTGAAGAGGGAATCGTTCCTGGTGGTGGAACATGTTATATTAACGCTATTGTAGAAATATCCAAATTAACATCAGATGTACCAGATGTTCAAGTTGGTATTAACATAATTACAAGAGCTCTAGAAGAACCATTAAGACAAATAGTTACAAACGCTGGAGCAGAACCTTCAGTTGTAATAGAAAAAGTAAGAGAAAGCGCTGGAGAAGTAGGATATGACGCTTTGCACGGAACATTAGTAAATATGATTCAAGCTGGAATTGTCGATCCAACTAAGGTTGTAAGATCAGCACTTCAAAATGCGGCATCTGTTGCAGCAACATTCTTAACAACGGAAGTTGCAGTTGCAGATATTCCAGAAAAAAATCCAGCACCGATGGGTGGACCAGGAATGGGAATGGACGGAATGTACTAAAGGTAATTTCAGTAATAATTATCTTAAATAAATATATTAGCATAAAAAAATTAACTAGGGCTTTGCTCTGGTTAATTTTTTATTTTAATATGCCTTAGTAATAAGTATTCATGTCAAGCATTTTTGAAAATGTCCTTAAATAAGTGAAACATTAGCACCAACGAATTGTTGGTGCTTTACCTTTTTAAATCATGATTTTGGTTAAATTTAATAGACCTAGTGCATGTTATACTTTTTTAAAAGAAACATTCATTAGATTTTATTAATGTATTTAGGTTGATTAAATATTAACCAGTCTTGCTTGATCTATGAGTTTGCTTGTCCAAGTATGCTTGAAATGATGCATGTTTCCAAGGATGACTCATAGGTGGCACGTAACTTTTGCGTTTTACTGGATTATCTTTTGGAAAATCAAAGTTTTTTGAAGTAGTTTTGTGGTCTGGTATTACTTCCAAACTATATATTTTATTTTCTATACTAACGTAATATTCATCATCAAAAGCTTTAATAACCAAAGCGGATGTACCTTTTCTAAAATAAGTAGGATTGCTATCAGCATCAATAGGTTTATAGTATTTGGATTCAAAGCGTACGCAATGTCCACAATCGACCTTTCGGTCTGCTAAAACAGCAAGAGTTAAATTAATTTTTTCAACCGTAGGTTGTGTTTCAAATACAGATTTGGTACTATTGATATTAAGAGCAAACTTAGCATTGAATTTTTTTACGTAGTGGTTTAAAAATACATTTGCTTGCTCAATGGTTGTTACGCCTGCTATTCTAAGTTCTAGAGGCAGGCGTGATTGTAATGTTTGAAAAAGACGCTCTACACGACCTTTTGCTTGAGGAACACTACTAGTTCTAATTTCAACACCTAACTGTTTACAGGCGTAGCCAAATTGTGTGAAGGTATCCTCCTCTGTGGTTGGAGCTTTTTTTTGTTTATACTCAAATACAGTTCGACGATCTGTAAAAAACATATATGGAATACCATATTCTAAAAGAATCTGATGAAATATATTATAGTATCCTTTTAAAGTTTCTTGGTGATCAAAGTAGGCACCAACAATAACTCCGGTTGAATCATCAATAGCAATGTGTAGTTGAGATTTTGTATCTCCAAACCATAGATGTAGCGACGCATCCATCTGAAGCATTTCTCCGAAACAAGCACAACGAGACCTTCTTGGATGAGCATCTTCAATTGCTATAATACTTTTTTCAATGTATTCTTTTGTACGAGTTGATAGAGACGAAGTTTTAAGTTGCTCTAACAATTCTTTTTTTACCCTTTTTTTTGTAACACGACTGGCTTTAGGAGATAAAATATGTTCAGCCATAAGAATTGTGTTAACGGTACTAGGAGAGACGGAAATGCCCTCATGAGTATCGAGAAGTTCAGCATAATGGGTAAAGTTTGCTTCATGATATTTAGTTTTATATAAATCTATAATCATACACCTAATATCTTCTGAAATGGTATGAATAGGCTTGATGCCTTTATTCCCATGGATAAAGAATTCCTTACCGTTAGAACGGTAGCCTCTAATCATACGATTTAGATGTCTAACAGTGCATCCAATACGAAGGGCAGCAGCTTTCTTATTGCCATTAACTTCTACTAATTTTTTGACGATTTGATATTTAAAATCTTCTTTCATATTTAAGTCTACCTTTCTGATTACGAACACCTCATTTATACATTCTTATGAGGTATATTCTACACTATATTTTTGTTTGTTTGGGACATAATCAAAAACGGTATACTAAGACATTATCATAAATGAATCATATATATGGAAAGTTACTTAAATAAATATGGACATAGAATAGTCTATATGATAAGTTTAAAATGATCTCTTTGGACTGCATACAAATCTACAGTACAAACTGAGCAGGCGATGAACTCTAAAAAAGTTCGTGAGGCTGGGCCTAAAAGGCAACAGGATGAAATTATATACCTGTGGTACAGTTTATGTTCTACGGGTTTTTTTATACCCATTTCTAGAACACATCTGAAGATTGCAATGTCATAGAGCTATCGTAAATAAGTAAAAACGGGGGTAACTATTTATGACTAAGCAACAAATCAAAGGACAACAAGGACTTACTACTTTGAAAGCAAAGGAGCTCCAAGAAAAATTCGGCAAGAATGAACTTGTGGCTAAAAAAAAGGAAAGCTTTTTTCACAAAATTTTAAAAGTTATTAGCGAGCCAATGTTTTTACTCTTAATCGTTGCGGCTATAATTTATTTTATTCTAGGAGAACCAAGAGATGGCTCTATAATGCTTATTTTCGTTGTTGGAATTATTAGCATTGAGGTAATTCAAGAATGGAAGACTGACAAAACTCTAAATGCTTTAAAAGATTTATCAGCTCCTCACATCACCGTACTTCGAGACGGGATTGAAAAAACAATTAATAGTTTTGATTTAGTACCTGGTGACATTATGTATATCGCTGAAGGGGTTAAAGTGCCTGCTGATGGTATAGTTATAAAAGAAAGCACTCTTTGTATTGATGAATCATCTCTTACAGGAGAAGCAGAGGGCGTATGGAAGATTACTACAGAAAACAGAGATAACACTAGTACTGATTATTGGCGCCGAGATTATTGCTATACGGGAACTCTTGTTACACAAGGCACGGGTACAATATTGGTAGATAAAATAGGAGCAATAACTGAATATGGCAAAATAGGCGAAAACATTGTTTCCGCTCCTAAAAATCCAACTCCACTTCAAAAACAAACCGGAAAGTTAGTAAAATTATGTGCAGGAATTGCAGCTGTTTTATTCAGTTTTGTTGGTATTATTACGTATTTAAATATATCGGATCATCCTTTTAAAGCTAGAGTTATAGAAAGTATTTTATCAGGAGTAACTCTTGCTATGGCTATGATACCAGAAGAATTTCCAGTTATTCTAACAGTCTTTTTGTCAATGGGTGCTTGGAGACTTGCTAAAAACAAATCCCTTGTTAGGAAGTTACCATCAGTAGAAACGTTAGGGGCTGTTTCTGTTCTTTGTGTTGATAAAACAGGTACAATAACGATGAATAAAATGACAGTTACGGACACTTGGAGTTTAACAGATGACATAAAAAAAGTAACTCAAATAATGGGTATGGCTTGTAAATCTGATGCCTATGATCCAATGGAAAAAGCTATGATATCCTATTGCGAAGAACAAGGAATATCAAGGGAAATTATTTTTGGTGGTGAACTAGTTAAAGAATATGCTTTTACTAATGAAACAAAAATGATGGGTCACGTTTGGAAAAATGGCCAGGACATTGTAGTTGCAGCAAAAGGATCGACTGAGCATATTTTAACAATATGTAAATTAACAGATGATGAAAGAAAGATAGCAGAAGATAAAATAATGGAAATGTCGAGGCTTGGGCTTCGTGTTATTGCCGTTGGACAAATGATAGTAAATAACGCATCTGATATACCAGATATTCTTATGGATTGTAGCCTACAACTTTTAGGAATGGTTGGGCTTGTTGATCCACCACGAGAATCTGTAAAATGGGATATCGAAACTTGCACCAAAGCTGGTGTTCGTGTGGTTATGATAACAGGTGATAACGGCATAACTGCAAGTTCTATCGCAAAGAAAATTAATATGCCGAATAGTGATAAAATCATTACTGGTGATGAGCTTAATAAAATGAGTGACGAAGATCTTTGCGAGCGAATTAAGGATGTTAGTGTTTTCTCTAGAGTTATACCTGAGCATAAAATGAGAATAGTTAAGGCTTTTAAGAAAAATGGTGAAATAGTTGCAATGACAGGAGATGGCGTTAATGATGCCCCTGCTCTTAAATATGCAGATATTGGTATTGCTATGGGAAAACGTGGTTCAGAAGTTTCAAGAGAAGCCGCTGATATAATCCTACTTGATGATAATTTTTCTACTATTGTGGATACAATAAAGGATGGTAGAAGGATTTATGATAACATTAGAAAAGCAGTTGGATATGTATTTACTATTCACATTCCTATTGCATTTGCGGCACTACTCGCTCCGCTTATGGGAATAAACCCGGCTAGTCTTTTATTACTTCCACTACACGTTGTTTTACTTGAATTGGTAATTGATCCTACTTGCTCCATAGTACTCGAACGTCAACCAGCAGAACATGATATTATGGAAAGATCGCCACGCGATCCAAATGAAAAACTGCTAACAGCAAAAATTCTTTTCAAAAGTGTGATGCAAGGACTCGTAATATTTGGAGCATCCTTTGGAACGTATTATACATTTTTAAATAAGTATCCAGACAATGCACCTCTTGCAAGGGCGATGGGACTTACAATTATATTGCTAGCTAATGTGTTATTGGTTCAAGTTAATAGTTCAAATTCTGATTTTGCAATTAAATCATTTGCTAGGCTTATTAAGGATAAGGTAATGTGGGCCGTTAGTTTAGGAACAGTAGTAGGACTTTTAGTAATATTATATACTCCGCTATGTAGTTTTCTAAAGCTTGCATCACTATCCTTAAATCAGTTAATTCTAGCAACTGCAATAGCAGTAGCTTCAGTTATTTGGTATGAAATTGTAAAACTAATTAAATATATAAAAAAAGAAAAATAGAATATCTCATCATACTATGAATGACTTAACACTAACTTTAAATTAGCACATACTTTAAGTTGACATAAAATCAAAATTATAAAAGGAAAGAGGTATAAAAATATGAGTTTTTCATCAAGGTCATCAAGATCATCAAAGGGCAATCATTATAGAAAAGGAAATAATGGTAGTAATCACTACCAAAAGAAAGGTCTTCTAGGGAACTTATTTAATATTATGGGTTCGGGAAGTGGATCTAGCCGTAACAATAATTATCAAAATCATTATAACAATAACAATAACAATAACAATTTGCCTATTAATAATCAACCCACATCAAATCAAAATGTTGTTATTTGCAGTAAGTGTAACTCTCAAATACCAGCTGGTTCAAAATTTTGTCTGCAGTGTGGGCAAAAGGTTAGTGAGGTATTATTTTGTAAGAGCTGCGGTGAGAAACTACCTCCAAATGCAAAGTTTTGTCTTAAGTGTGGGAAAGGGATAAACGATTAGACTTATGTGGTTCTACAGTGTAAAAAAATATTGTGGCAAACGATTTGGCAAATATATCATTGAAAGACCTATTGGTGAAGGCCGATATGCTTTGTGTTTTCTTGCAAGCTCTGATATTAGAGAAAAGGTTGTTATAAAGAAATTTAAAACGAGTATTTTTAAAAAGAATTCAGAACAGAACGTATTTGAGGCGGTTGTATTGTCAAAACTTGTGGATAAAAGAATTCCAGAGTTTTTAGGAGTAATAAATCAAAAGGGTTTTTATGGGTTTGTTTTGGAATTTAAAAATGGATCTACTGTGAAAGATATTCTATTTAAAGACAAGCACAAATTTACTAGTGGAGAGTTTTTTAATGTTGGAATTAAGCTAATTAGAATTATAAAATACCTTCACGAAAATGGTGTAGTTCATAGGGATATTAGGCCACCTAATGTTTTGTTAAACAAAGAAGAGGTATATCTTATTGACTTTGGTTTGGCAAGATGGGCAAATAACGATAAATACCCCTATGATTTGGATTTTTCTTATTTAGGCGATTTTTTACTATATTTACTTTACTCTTCATTTGAAAAAAAAGAAAATAATAAAAAATTGCCATGGTATGAGGAATTAACATTAACAAGCAGACAAAGGTTATTTTTTAAAAAATTGTTAGGGCTCGAACTAACATATGAAAATATTGATGATATTGAAACGGATTTTATAAAGGTGTTTATGACTGGGGTATCTGTAGTAATGGAACAGAAATTTACAACTTAGCTCCATTTATTTACATATAACATATAGCTTATCATTTTGGATGATAAGCTATATGTTAAACTATATTTGGGGTATGGCTATGTGGATGAGCCCCAAATAGGTATAAAAGGTGCTTTAACTAGTAGTAGAAAATTATTGCATGGACAAATTTGGCGTTTATTCTGCTTACAGTTGAGTTTTGTAGGTTGGATGTTACTAACAATTTTAAGTGGTTTAATACTAATTAATATTTATGTGATTTCTCCAAAATAAGGGGCATAATAATAAAAATAGTTATTAGAAAGAAGGAATTATATATGTCTATTATGCCAATAACCCCGTTTGTAATTTCATTAATGGGGTGTATTTACCTTTCAATATTTAGCAAGAAATTAAAATCAAAAACAGTAACTATAATTGAATATATACTATTGATTCCTGTAATAACAGGAATTCTTATATTAATGCTGGCAGTTCATAATATGTAGTGTAAATCGGGTACAGCCGACATACATGGTGCGTCCCGACAGGGCGTATATTCTAGCAGGTGGGAATCCTGCCAAGGTAAGATTTAGCAAATCGCTTTGTATCGAGTCTTAGAGATGTTGCGG
>JGI24147J20444_1001634_pt1 | contig 10680 bp, 10 predicted proteins | sample BarGraIncub1133A_FD_20444 | JGI IMG/M metagenome (IMG submission 20444) | reverse complement strand
CCTATGTCAGTTGACGAATCATTAATTGTTCCCGTGACGACGGCTGAAAAAAGTTTATTAGGTTCCAAAGGGCAGGTGATGATAAATGTTCAAGCCGATAGTGTTGATAATGTAGCAACAGTAAGCGCGGATATTACCAGCGTTTTACGCACCGAACATAAATTAAAAAGTGATGCAGCTGATGATTTCAGATTAATGGACGCGGGGAGTATGGTGGCGACAGCTCAAGCCTCGGCCAACTTAATGACGATATTATTAACAGTTATTGCAGCTATTACTTTGCTCGTGTCTGGTATTGGTATTATGAATGTTATGTTGGTGACTGTAGCTGAACGAACCAAGGAAATTGGTATTGCTAAGGCTATTGGGGGTAAACAATCTGATATTTTGAGCCAATTTATTTTGGAATCTATAATATTGTCAACTCTGGGTGGATTAATTGGTATTTTATTTGGACAAATTGCTATTCCGATTATTTCTTATTTTAAAGTAATGACGTTAGCACCATCTTTAACTGGTCCACTAATTGGTTTTTCTTTTTCATTTTTTGTTGGTGTCTTCTTTGGTTTTTACCCAGCCTATAAAGCTAGTCGTTTAGATCCAGTAGACGCTCTAAGAAGTGAATAACAAAAAATAAATTATTTTTTTTAAAGACATAGTCTAATACTATGTTTTTTTGACTTTACGGTCTATTTATGGTATATTATTAATCCTAAATAGTCATTTAACATTTAATTTCTAACCGCCAACTCCTATTATCTGGGTACTGGCATAAAACCTTTAGCAATGGAAATGGTTATTAAGATTTGGGGAGAAAACCCAAAGTTATTGGAAAAGTTATTAAGTCTCAAATTCGAGGCTAAATTGGTTAAGCATGGTATTCTTTGTCAGCCAGGCTACGACCAGGAAGAAAAAAAGTTTTTTATCCCTGAGATAGTGCAGGGTAAAAAATTCTCTTTAATGATAAACTGCGTCGAAAATGGCGGTGCAGCTACTAATACTGGCCAGGCTACTGTTGTTTGCAGTTTGTCTGGGGATAAACTTAGTCCCTACTTTGTGCCTAGTTCAGGAGAACTTTCTAATGGCGTGCATGCTTTTTTTTCTGTTCCTGAAGCAGTGACTACTGTGACAGCTCATCGTAAACAAAGTGATATTGAAATTATGATGTATCTAATTGAAAGATTGGATAATTTTATTTCGCTGGAAACAGAAAAAGTATGGGTGGGCAGTCCGCAAGATTTGCCTAAAATGTATTCTATGTATGAGGCAGCCGTTAAAGCCGCTAAAGAAAAAGCGGAATGTTATCATTGTCGCTGTGTACATTATGCGGCCGTATAAAAAATACTACAAAGTTTAAAACCCTACGTAAAGTGGGGTTTTTTGTTTTGAAGATGTCTCAAGGGATGATATAATTAAGGCTATAAATACTAGATAAACTTTATTATATGAAAGATTTTTATTATCAAGAAAATATTGAAGTTTTTAAAGATCTTAATTCCTCCTCGCAAGGCCTGACTAGTAATGAGGCTAAAGATAGGCTATTAAAAAATGGTTTGAATATTTTATCTAAAGAAGAACCTTATAGCCGTTTTAAAGTTTTTATTAGTCAATTTAAAAATCCTCTAATTTATATATTATTACTGGCAGGACTCGCTTCTGTTTTTGTTGGTGAAATGGTGGATGCCCAAGTTATTGTTGTAGCAGTTTTTATTAATGTTATTATTGGCTATATTCAAGAAGATAAAGCTAATAGTGCCTTAAATAAATTAAAATTGATGATAGAGCATCGCGTTAGAGTTATTCGCGATGGTCAGGAGTTAGACATTTTAACCACAGAACTAGTTATTGGCGATGTTTTAGTTTTAAAACCAGGACAACTCATTGCAGCTGATGCCCGTCTTTTTAAAATTTCTAATTTAGAAACTAATGAAGCTAGTCTAACTGGTGAATCAGCTTCAGTAATTAAAACTATTAAACCGGTTAGTTCCGGAACTGGTCTGGCTGACCGTAAAAGTATGATTTATGCCGGTACTAGTATTTTAAGCGGTAATGGTTTAGCTGTAGTAGTGGCAACAGGAATTGATACAGAACTCGGTAAAATTTCAGAGTTAGTAAAAAATGCTAATACCGAATTAACACCTTTACAAGAACGATTAACCGGTATTTCCAAATTTTTAGGCTTAGTAGTGGCCTTTGTCTGTTTAATTATTATAACCGCCGGACTGATTAATGGTTTTAGTTTTTTAGAAATATTTTCATCAGCCGTGGCGATTGCCGTAGCTGCTATTCCGGAAGGCATGGCGGTGGCTGTGACAGTTATTTTAGCTCTAGGCATGAAACAGGCCGTTAAAAAGAAAGCTTTAACTAGAAGACTGGTAGCCGCTGAAACGCTAGGTTCCATTACAGTTATTTGTTCTGATAAAACTGGTACTTTAACTGAAGGCGTCATGCGTTTAGAAGAAATAATTTCAGCTAGTAGTCATTTTAAAATTGCTAGTCTTTTAAATCGCCAGAAGTTTGATAGTTTGTCCGATTTTACTTTGGCTTTAAAAATTGGTTTATTAGGTAACACAGTTGTTTTATTGGAAAATAATTCTAGCCACCCTGGTTCAGCTTTAGAAGTAGCCTTTTTAAAAGCAGCTAGTAGTTTAGGTTTTAATCGCGAAGAACTTTTGCGTCAAGAACCGAAAATAGCTGAGTTGCCGTTTAATAGTGATAACAAATTTATTATTAGCTTGCATGAATCAGCTGGCTCTTATAACTTATATGAAAAAGGAGCTGGAGAAATAATTTTAAATAAATGTTTATACTTGGAGGAAAATGGTGAAGTCAGAAAAATGAAAGAATCTGATCGTCAAAAATTATTAGCTGATTATGAGGGGTTAACCGCTAGTGGTTTAAGGGTAATTGCCTTAGCTTATCGTAATTTAAAAACAATTCCCTTTAATATTAATGACGAACAAAAAGATTGGTCGGAGCTTGATAAAAACTTGATTTTTGTAGCCCTAGCTTCTTTTAAAGATCCTTTACGTAAGGAAGCGGCTAAATCTATTGCTTTATGCAAGCAAGCCGGGATTAGACCAATTATTATTACCGGTGATCATTCAGGTACAGCTTTTTCAATTGCCTTCGAACTCAAAATAGCCGCTAGTTTAGAAGAAATGGTTAACGGAGAAATGCTTGATAATATTTCTGATGAAGAATTAAGAGAATTAGTTAAAAGGGTTTCTGTTTATGCTCGTGTTAGTCCTAAGCATAAAATTAGAATTGTTAATGCTTTAAAATTTAACGGTGAAGTTGTGGCGATGACTGGTGATGGTTTAAATGATGCTCCAGCTCTTAAAGCAGCTGATATTGGTATTTGTTTGGGGTCAGGTACTGAGGTAACTAAAGAAACGGCTGATTTAGTTTTGTTAGATGATAATTTTAGTGTTATCGTGGGGGCTATTAAACAAGGCCGAATAATTTTTGACAATATTAGAAAGTCGTTGACGTATCTAATTTCCGATTCTTTTTCAGAGATAATCTTAATTTTAGGTTCAATCTTATTTCACACGCCCTTAGCTTTATTGCCCACTCAAATATTATGGATTAATATTGTTAATGATGGTTTACCTAATTTTTCCCTAGCCTTTGAAGGCAGTGATGATGGCGTGATGAATCGTCGTCCAATTAAGAGAAGTGAACCAATTTTTAATGGACAAATGAAGGCTATTATTTTAGGAGTTGGACTGGTCAGGGATATTTTAATTTTTGCTTTATTTTATTATTTCACTTTAAATTTAGTCGAGCTTAATTGGAGCATTTCTTATCTGCGAACTGTATTTTTTGCGGTGTTAATCTTTAAATCATTGACTAGTATTTTTAGTCTTCGTAGTTTTCATTTGCCAATTTATAAGATTAAGCAAAGACAAAATCCTTATTTATTTTTTGCTATGTTTGCCGGTTTAATATTAATGTTGTTTTCTATTTATTTACCATTTCTAAATAATTTTTTACAAACTACCCCCTTAGAGCCTAGTGCTTGGCTAATTGTTTTAACTATTGCTTTAGGTAATATTATTCTTTTAGAATTAGTTAAAGCTTATTATTTAAGACGCAAAAAATAATAATTATAACAAAAGCCCTGGCAGTTATTGCGCGGGGCTTGTTTTATAATAAGTTAAGTTGAGTGGCATTCGGCCTAACTTTAAATCTTGATCGTGACGGGGCTGGAGAAAATTTTTTTTCACCGAGAGCTTCTCCTAACATAGAAAAAACTATTTGCGGCGTGATTCTTCTTGGTAGCCCATATATTCTTTTGAAGAATATTTCAGCTTTTCTTCTGACTGTAATTTTTTTAAACAAGCCGAGAGAAGAAAATCTGAAAGGAATTAAATTAATTCCTGGTCGTAAACTTTTAAGTTCTTTCCGACAATCAGCATCTTCGCAGCAAATTAATCCCGGCAGTAGTAAATTTTTACCAAACAAAAAATATTTAACCATTTTCTTTTTGCAGAAAGGACAAACAGTTTTGGTTGGTAATTGACAGCCCGCTTCAAAGATGAAATCCAGATGTTTATCTAGAGCATCTTCTGTTCGATGTTTTCTGTTTCGAACATAAAACAGGTAGTCAGAGTTTTTAAAGATAAAACTCTCTGCATATTCATCCTTATGTTTGCCACTTTTAAAAACATAAGGATTGTTGGGAACAATAATCTTGTTTTCCATTATTTAGCCTCCTTTTTTAAGAACGATTATAGCCAGATTATAAAATATTTAAGTTTATATGTCAATATCTATAATTTTACTTTTTAACTAAAAAATGCCAATATATAGGTATAATTTATTTTAATTTAAAAGATATGCAAGCTTTTAATTGGTATAAAATGCTGATTAAACCAAGCTGGGCTCCGCCTAGTTGGCTCTTCGGTCCGGTCTGGACAGTTTTATATGTGATAATGGCCGTTTCTTATGGTGCTGTCTTTTATAAAATTTTTAATAAAGATTGGCCAGTTGCACTATTGTGGCCTTTCGTTCTTAATTTAGTTTTTAATTTTCTTTTCACCTACATCCAGTTTGGTCTTAAAAATAATTTTTTAGCTGCTTTAGATATAATATTAGTGTTAACGACTTTAATTTGGGCCATGATTGCAATTTACCCTCACGCTAGGTGGATAGCTTACATTAATATTCCTTATTTATGTTGGGTAGCTTTTGCCACAGTTTTACAATTAACTATTACTTTCTTAAATAGGTAACATGACTAAAATAATTAGAATAGAAGAAATAATCCTTGGTCTAGATGAAAGCGAGACTTTTTTAAAAAAGCAGGCAGCTGTTATTTTAGCTGTCGCTGAATCTGAAATTGCTAGTGTAACTGTTGTTAAGAGAGCTGTTGATTCTCGTCATAAAAAGAAAATACTTTTTAATTATTCAGTTGATGTGGAAGTTAAAAATCCTGATTTAATTAAAGAATGGAGTATTGCTCATAGAACCAGATGGCAAGAGCCTTATAATTATGAAATTAAAAGAGTGGATAAACAACCGATAAATCGACCAATAGTAGTTGGTAGTGGACCTAGCGGTCTTTTTTGTGCCCTGTTGTTAGCTAAAGCTGGTTTAAAGCCGCTTATAATTGAAAGAGGTAGAGATATAGATACTAGAGTTAGTGATGTCGCGAACTTTTTCAAAACAGGAGAGCTTAATCCCGCATCTAATGTTCAATTTGGTGAAGGCGGGGCTGGAACTTTTTCTGATGGCAAACTCTATACTTTAATTAATGACCCTCGTTCCAAATATTTATTTCAAGAATTAGTTGCAGCTGGCGCACCACAGGAAATTATTTGGAGTGCTACTCCTCATATTGGCACTGATAAACTGCGACAGGTAGTTAAAAATATTCGTGAAGAGATTATTACTTTGGGGGGAGAAGTACGCTTCGCAACTTGTTTAACTAATTTAGAAATTACCAATTCCCAAATCAAAAAAGCTATTATAAATAATAGTGAAGAGATAATCATTACTGATTTAGTGTTGGCAATCGGTCACTCGGCTCGTGATACTTATCAAATGCTTTATGATCAAAAACTGACAATGACAGCTAAACCATTTGCTATGGGTGTACGTATTGAGCATTTAGCGGAGACAATTAATAAGGCGCAGTATGGTGATTTTTATCATCATCCTAAATTAGGAACAGCTAAATATAAATTAGTAGAGCATATTGAAGGAGCTAGATCAGTTTATACTTTTTGCATGTGTCCTGGCGGCTATGTGATGGCGGCAGCTTCCGAAGCAGGGCATTTAGTTGTTAATGGTATGAGTGAATATGCTCAAGACGGCCTTAATTCTAACAGCGCTTTGTTGGTTCCAATTAATATTAGTGATTTTGAATCCAACCACCCCCTAGCTGGGGTGGAGTTTCAAAGATATTGGGAGAAAAAAGCTTATGAATTAGGCGGTGGAAATTATCAGGCCCCAGCTCAATTGGTTGGTGATTTTTTAGCTGGACGCGATTCGCAGGAACTTAAAAGCGTAAAACCCAGTTATCCTTTAAGTGTTAAATTAACTTCTCTAGATAAATGTTTACCAGATTATGTATCTAGCAGTTTAAAAAAAGCCTTACCGATTATGGCTAGAAAAATAGTAGGCTTTGCTAATCCTGAGGCAATACTAACTGGCGTAGAAACAAGAAGCTCTTCACCGGTTAGAATTGGCCGTAATGAGCAGTTAGAATCAAACATCGCCGGCCTTTATCCTATCGGTGAAGGGGCTGGTTACGCTGGGGGTATTGTTTCTTCGGCGATTGATGGTATGAGAGCGGCTGAAATAATTATCGCTAAATATCTATAGCCTCTCTAAATTCTTCACCAATAGTCAAAATATGTTTGCAGCTTTTACATTTTATTTCAATGACAGCTTGTTTTAAGTTGCCCTTGAAAAGTAGTTTTTGACAAAACTCGCAACGATATTCTTTGAGTAGGTTATTTATCATATCTACTCATTATATAATTTACGAGTTCAAGAAATGTTCAAGATTTATAAAGCTTGGAGCAAATCCAGACTTTTTTGTTGTTCAATGCCAGCTTCTTTGGCCACTTTTTCACTAATATTTATAAATTTAGCTAAATATTCTGGATTTTCCAGATAACTCATGGCTGCCAGCGCTTGCTTAGCTTTAGTGGTGTAAGCGAGTGTTAGGCGGCATGATTTTTTAACTGTTTTAAACCAGAATAATTGTTGGATTTTTTTTAGGTCAAGTTTTAGATTAATTATTTTTTGTTTAGGATATTCTTTTTGCCAATCTTTTAAAAATAAAACTACTACCGTGCTTAAGTGTCCACGTCTTAAGTCCTCTTGTAAATCATGAGCATCGTCGTTAAGTTGCATGGCAATTAAATAATTTTTAAAATAACTAATTAGATTATTTATTTCTGACTGATTAAGTTTAAATCCTAAACTTATCATTAAAGCTAGGCAACCGAGAAGGTGGCCAGAAGCTGGTTCAAACTTTTTAGTATAGTCTTGATAATTTGGTAAGTGTTTAGGAAGATAAAAATTATTGTTTTCTACTTTAGTTCGACAGTGCAATGTTTCCCAGTGATTAGCAGAATCAAGTTTATCCATTAAATCGTGAAAAAAAATATGAAATGGCTGGTTAGTTGATAATATTTCATCAAAACAACTGATGTAGCTGCGAGCGAATAAATTGGCGATGGGTAATAAACTAGGTAAAGCTTTTTCATCTTCGTCCCAAAAGTCATCATAAATTATAAAGGCTGTCCAAAAGAAAATGTTAGCTAGTCCTAGTTTAGCCACCAAGTTATCATTAATAGTTTGCCCCTTCTTTCCTAAAGCTTTTTTAAAATAATAAGGCATGAGCGACATTTGCCCATCGCGGTTATTTTTAATAGTTTTTTTAATGGCCTCTTTAGCCATTTTTCTGAATTCAGGATTAAGGGTTTTAAATCGATTACCGGCCTCTTTAATTATTTTTTTTAGGAACGTGTCTTCGATATTTTTTGGCAATATTTCTTCTTGAATAGACAATTTAACACTTAGTTGCCTTAAAATATCGGTATCGGAAAAATACTCAGAAGTAAAATCATTTTTTCTAATGGCTTGTTTAATAAGTTTATTAAGGCTAGGTAATTCAACCTTTTGTTTTTTTAAAAATTGAGCAATTAAGATATTAAGACCCAAATCAATCTTTTTGCCTTCGTCGTAATAAGGCCCACCTTCTGTAACTTCATATTTAGCTAGAGCTTTCAGGGCTATAGCTAAATCATGACCGGTTATTCTTTCTTTTTTATTTAATTTAAGGAAGAGTGCTAGCAGCTTTGATTGTTTGTTCATATTTATTAGTAAGTGGTATTTTAACGATAAATTCTGAACCTTCACCTAAGACACTAATGACTGATATTTTACCGTTAAAATCTTTTTCAATTAAATTTTTAATTAGAGATAGACCTAGCCCCAAGCTGCCTCTGTCTGTTTTTGTACTGAAAAATGGCTCAAATATTTTTGAGATATTATTAAAACTAATACCTAATCCAAAATCTTTAACACTTAAAATTATAAATCCATTTTTTTGTTGCAAGTTAATTAAAACTTCCTGGAGCTTTCCACTGACTGGTTGGTAAGCATCAATGGAATTAGATATGAGATTAGTGACTATTTGATTAAATTTAATAGGGTCGCCGGTTATAGTTATTTTTTCTGGAGTAATTAATAAGAGGACAACCTTACCATACATAGCTTTATAATTTAAAACAGCTATAGCTTCTTCTATTTCTTGATTGAGACAAAATAATTCTTTTTGTCCTGAAGCTTTGATTTGTTTGCGAACCGAATTAATAAAATCCCCCATTTTATTAGAAGCCTTTAGGGTTTGATCCAAGTCATGACCGATATTTTTTAAGTCGCAATTATTTAGATGATCTTCTTTTATTTTTCCGATATTTAAAATCACAGTTGTTAAAGGATTAATTAAATCATGAAATAAACCACTAGATAATCTGCCAAATTCGGCAAAACGATGAACTTTAGCAATTTCTTCAGCTTGAATTATTTTAAGTTCTCTAGTCTTTTCTGCTACTTTTATTTCTAAACTATCTCGTTCATCTTTTAATTCTCGTTCAGATTTATAAGCCCTAGTTAAAGCTCTCTTCATTTCTTGATTAGATAGCCATGATACAGTGGCAATAATCAGTAGAATTAAAGAGGTGACTATAATATCAGAATAACCCCATAATTCATTAATCCAACTTCGGTCTACTACAATTATTTGTTTAACGTGTAGATAATTTATAAAAATAAAAGTGACCGAACAGAGAATGGTGGTAAAAAAAGATATTTTACCGCTGATTAGAATTCCTGACATTATAATTACTAAAACATAAAAAAGTATTTCAGCTGGTAAATCAACCCCCCAACGCAATCCCATTTTTACGGCTAGTAAAAATAAGGAGCTAAGTAATAAATAAGCTGCTAGTCGACTATAACCATGTTTTGATAATGATAATAGGCCAATAAATATTACTAAGATAACTCCTATTAAAATTAAAGATAATGAATTTTGAGCATAGCTAACCGGGTTGGCAAAAAAAAGTTTAATACAGCTGACTAAAAAGCTGACACCAATTAAGATGATGGTAGTTAATAAAATTAAATTTAAAATATATTCTTGTCTAGCTAAATTTTCTTCAGAAGAAAAAGGTTTAATTATTTTTTGGATTATTTTTTCCATGTTTTTTAAAATTAGCCTCCTAACCTTTTAGAATTAGGAGGCTAATGTTATTTAAGCCCAAGGCTGACCAATACTGATAGCACTAGTTATAAAAACAGCCAACAACTGACTGTTGCGACTCTTTTTATTACTTAAAAACTCTTTTATTAATTTGTCCATACTTTTTTTAATCCTGTTTCTCTAGAAAATCGACGGATTATTATTATTTTTTTACGACCTTTTAAATTAGAACTTAGGATATTTTGTAACCACGTCCTGTTACTGTTTTAATTAATTTTATTTTGTAAGGCTTATCTATTTTGTTCCTAATATTTAGAATATGAGTTTCAATAGCTTTAGAAAAAATATCAGCCTCAGCGTCCCAAACTTTTTCCATAATGTCACCGCGGGAAATAATAACCCCAATTTTACTAACTAATAATTCTAAGATTAAATATTCGGTGCGGGTTAAATATATTTCCTTATTGCCCCTTCTAACTTTTTGTTTTTTAAGATCAAGCTCTAGAGTACCTACCTTAATGATATTTTCAGATATGTTAAAAGGACGTCTTAATAAGGCATTTATTCTAGCTAGTAGTTCTGTAAAAGAGAAAGGCTTGGTTAAATAATCATCAGCACCAGAATCAAGTAATAGTATTTTACTGTTGGCTGCATCTTCGCCGGATAAGATTAAAATCGGCATCATTAACTTTTGTTTTCGTATTTTTTGGCAGATTTCGTGACCGCTTATATCTGGTAGGTTTAAATCCAAAATAATTAAATCAGGCTGAGTCTTTAAAGCCAAATTTAAACCAACTCGACCGCTTTTGGAGGCATTGACAGAGAAGCCGTAATGCTTTAGATTATCTTTCAAAAAAGATAACACGTCTTGGTCATCTTCAATGATGAGTATTTTCATCTTAGCCAAGAGGTGAGGGATCCTCTAATTAATGCTTAAATTTATATAAAAG
>JGI24147J20444_1001633_pt1 | contig 10684 bp, 10 predicted proteins | sample BarGraIncub1133A_FD_20444 | JGI IMG/M metagenome (IMG submission 20444) | reverse complement strand
CGGGCAATGATGTATTGTGTGTCCTTGTATCCCATCTTTTTCATGTATTCCTGGGCGACATCAACCATAAACCTATCTGTCAACCTGCTCTTGTCCTGAACAGAAAAGTCCAGCGAGATGTGGGCGACTGGTTTTGATATGTTGGGATTCAGCTTATGCTGGACAATGAAACTATGGATAATGGATTCCTTATCTTTCAGCCTTACTCCTTCAGCGTAAAGCAAGCTAGCATTTTCTTTATCAAGAACATAGTTTACTGCACCTTTGAATCCTCGTCCCTGTACAATCTTAGCAATCATCTTCAATTATCTTAATCAGGTTATCCAACTGTTTATTTAGGGTAAGGCAATGATTGTGTACCTCTCTATATCCGGCGGCATTGGCTTTATGGGCAATCTGGTTTACATTATTGGCCATGCCACTTAGTTGTCGGATATATCCCATCTGTTCTGATGTGAGATGTTGCTTTACCACACTCGACCGGATGCAAAGTCGAATAAATTCGCTACGGTTAACACCTGCGGAACGTGCTTTTGCTTTGAGGGAATAGTATTCTTCTGTGGCCATTTTGATCGTTACTTTATAACCTTTCTTTTCGGCAGGTTCTTTGGTTGGCCTGCCACTCATATTCCTGTTTTTAATTGTTTTCATGATTGGTGATTTAATTGTTCAGATTAGACCGGCGGGATGTTTTTGCCTCGCAGAGCAAGGTTTCGGTCTGACCGAAACACAAACTTGCTCCCCAAGAAAACTGAAGATTGCCAGCCGTTTAAAGTTTAGCGTTTCAATCCCTGTCTTTTCATTTTTTCAGGTTGTTTGATCTGCTGTTTATGACACAGGTATTCGTTTAAATCTTTGTGACTGGAATAAAGAATGGACTGGTCATTGATATTTTTACAGGTTGATTTCAGTTCAAGAACAGCCTTCCTTCCCGCCTGGTCATTATCAAAAAAAGTCCAGATACCTTCATACGAAGTGAGGGTATTTTTTACTTTGGGCAGGTTCGTAAGTGAATTGAGAACAACCACCTCTACCGGAGAATTTTGCAGCTTTTTTATCGTAAGAAAACTCAGGTAATCCATGAACCCTTCGAACAGCAGACAATGGTCTTTATTTCGCTTTACCGTTGTAATGTCTTTCGACGTGCATCCCTTAAAGTATTTGTTTCGCAGCTCATATCCTCCTTTGTCATTCTGGAATCCGACAGCATAATAAGGTTTATCATTTACTGAATAATGAACTTCGCGGCAATGAATCCGGGCAATGTCTATACTGATCCGGCGCTCATTCAGATAGTCAATTAATGCCGGGTTGCTGATTGGCTGGACGTTCAGTATAGTTATTGCCGGTTCCTGCGATTTCGGGTCCATATCCGATTTCCCCCGGTGAAAAGAAAAGTTATCTGTAGGTATGTTGTTACTTTGGTACGTACCTATGTCCGCATGGCTGTACTTTTGTTCCAACCTTGTGATGGCTTCATGCAGGGAACAATGTTCCATTCTCATCAATAGGTCGATCAATGTTCCGCCTTCATTTGCGCCGTAGTCAATCCACAGATTTTTAGGATAATCAACTTTCATACTTGCGTTATGGTCCTCTCTGAAGGGTGAATTATACATTCCATAACGGGAACTGTCTTTTGCCGGGTAGATTCCCAAATCTGCCAGGTACTGCCTGATACTTATTTGTTTTATTTCCTGTAATGCCATAGTCGTCAATTTTTTGTTGTTTTGTTGCAAATGAGTATAAACGACACGTTATCAAATTATTACAAACACAACAATAGCACAACAAAAGTCTGATTTGTCGCAGTTAGAATTCAACAGAATAAAAATTGTTGTGGGTTTGTTGTGGTCGTGTTGTTGTGTTAAAATCATTATCAATCAATGCTTTAATTATAAATATCAACATTACAACAGGATTTTATCAACCATCGCGATTTCAATTTCCATGTATCGTCCTTTTCTTTTCACCGGGATGAATTCTCCATCAGTGCCTATAAGATAAAAACTGTATTCACCGTTCTTTTCAGAAGTCAGCCCCCAACTGTCTTTTAGTATGTTTCGGATGATGTTAATATCAGCACGTAACCCTGATTCGCGCAACACGTCCATAAGGTCTTTGGGGCAACATCGCAATTTGTTTTGTTTCAAACCATCCATTACCTCATAGCAATAAGCAGCTATTTCTATTTCAATCTTATTGGTGTTGTACTTTTTGATTTTCTGTAATGCCGGTGTGCCGAGTGTGGATGGATGGAACCACATCCGGGATTCATTTTTAGAAGAGAGTTCCCGGCGAAGAAGAAAATTTAAGAAATGCGGAATTTCTGCTGCCATCTGTACCCTGAGATGAATATTATCCTTTTCAATCAGATTGATTTTGCGTACCCAAAACCGTACCTCTTCTTTGGGAATAATAATCGGATTTCGTTCATTGTTGGAACAAAGAACAAATTTTGCAAAAAACTCAATCTCCCGCCGGTCTTTGCCCTTGGCCTCAATTTTGTAATCGCCTGCCGTTGAAAGATTCTTGATTTTCTCAGTATCTTCCATTTTGTTCAAAAGCAATTCATCAACCAGTACCAACAGGCGATTTGCCCAGTCTGCATTAAACTGGCTTCGGAAATCTTCATTGGTGTTGAACGTTGCATTCTTACCGAAAATCATTTTCAGAAACCGCAGAAATGTAGTTTTTCCGGTATTCCGCTCATTGGAAACCAGTAACAGAATCGGCAACATTTGCGTTGGCCGGGTATAAAGGATTTGCAGGTAATCCATGCCCAATTCGATCTGTTCTCCGAAAATATGGTTCAGAAAACCCAGAATATAAGGAAAATCTCCCTGACACGGCACATGGGTTATCGGTTCATATTGGTTAAGGTATGTCCCATGCACTTGTTTATAGTGAACATGGTCGGGAATGATACAAAAACCATCGTACTTTTCAATCTCCGGAAGATTGTTTTTACCATAGTCCTGCCGAAGTGTTTCGTAACTCCAGGGTATTTTCTCCTCGATGTAATCGCCGCTGATGAGGGGACGTTGTACAGTTTTATACAAAGTCGTCCCGATGCGAATATATTTTCCGCTATCATTTATTTTTTCTTTCATCGCGGTTACCTTTTACGTCTTGCACTCCGTGCTATTGCCAAGCTTACCCTGCCTGAATCGTGTTTGGGCTTGGTCTGATTATCGGCCCACTGTAATATTTCTTTTCGGGAAAAGACCAGTTTATTCCCATATGTTTTACAGGGAATCTCACCGGCAGAGGTTAGTTTATAAATCTTTGCCTTGGACGTCGGATAACCGTGTTCTTTCAACAACTCCAGAGCGTCGTTCAGTGTGATGGTGTCAATCTGGGATGGATTGGATACCGGTTTGGGGAAAGCGCCGGAAATCGCTTCGCTTACAATTGCCCGCAGCTCATCGGGCGTGGTTAAAATAATGTTTGGCATAATACTAAAATTTTAAATTACACATAGTACTGATTGAATTTAAGTGTAAAATAAAAATTAATATAACTGGAAATCAAATAGATAAATAGCTTTACACGAATACGACAAATGATGACAAATAAGATCAAACTTTATCCTGTAAAGTTTTTAATGATACTTTTTTATTTACCTGCCAATGACAAATTATGTCAACATTAATGGATGTAAAGCTGAAAAATTTATTTTATTTTTTATTCTTTTGATTTTGAAGTTGCTTCAGAACCAGGTCGGGAGGAAAGATTTTCGTATCCGACAAAACACTTGACTTGACTGGAGTTACAAATTTTTCCCTGATCCATTTATCAAGTGTTGGTCGGGAGATTTTTAGCATCCTGGCTATCTCCTTTTTGGATACGATCATTTCGCCGTTGATGGTTTGGATATGATCCCTGTTAATTGCGAGGTATCTTTTCAGGTTGGCTATCGCCAAATCAAGATTTTGAATCCGGGGATTAATTTTCTTTTTTACTGATATTTCGATAGTTTCCATATCATAATCAGCCAATTCCGGATTTTGCTGAAGCTCGGCCACGATAACATCATAAATTGCAGTTTGCCTGGCTGATATTTTGTATTGCTTGCGTCGGGGCATAGTCTGTTCTTTAGTTTATTCAATTTCATTTTTCTTTTAAAGCCCCATCCCTTTCTTCTTTTTCAAAGAATTCCAGATTGTATTCTGTTTTCTTTCAATCATTTCGAATCCCTTTTCTATGAGCCTTTTATGAGCCTTTTGATATTTACTCAATTAACTGACAATGAGCAAGTAAGTAAACAAGCAAAAGATTTGCATTCTATTTATGAGCCTTTTATGAGCCTTTTATAATGCTCTCCATTTTAATTCATAACGAGTTCCTTTACCATGTGCCCCTTGCATCTTTAACCAAAACTCCGTTTGTTTCAACAATCGGGTTGCAGTGGGCTTGCTTACCTTTAAAAGCTTTTGTACTTCCGTATTGTTTATGCTTTCGTTGGCTATAGCGTATTCTATTATCTGAGCTACTTTCTCATCCACCCCTTCCATTTTAAGTTGGGTATGTGTATCTGCATAGTACGTGAGCATCAGTCCATTGACATATTCAATATGTGGTGGCAATTGCTTTTGCTCAAGCAATGACTTGATGATTTTTCTATAACCTCTACCCCACATTTCAATATCTCCGCTTCTAAAAAGTGTATTGGCAATATCCGGATTATAGGGATATGAAGGGTGTTTTTGCAGAAGCTTTTCTATTGACAATTGTTCAGGTAATTCTCCCGGATTCCAAAATACGATATGGTCAGGATAAACACTTATCTGTATTGGTACACCAGTGGCGTATGCCTTATGAGCCACGCTGTTTAGGAGGCTCTCTCTTAGTGCAGCTTCAGGAAAGGTTGGCGTTTCCCTTCGTGATACGCCTTCGTAACTTATGGCATAGTTAATGTATTTACTTGTCAGCAAATCCATGGCTTTATCTATCTGCTCCATTAGCGAACCATGTACTTCATCATGAAACGCCAAATCATCATCATCGCCACGAAAAAAACCAATTTTAATATACGCACCGGTCACATATCGGTCAGGATCAGGATGAAAGAGTAAAACCGCTGCTTGTTTTAAAAGACCTGTTTTTTCATCAATCAAATGCAAATCCTGCAATAGGTGCTCCGTAGAGTCATTCAACACATTCTCATCCACACGCTTACTTCTTGTAGCTTCTTTCCGAAAGCGCTGTAATGCAATCAGTGACAAATCATCAACAGAAACCTTGGGAACAGGAATGCCATCCCAATGTTTTCCTGTACGTTCAAGAATAAATTTGTTCAGAGCCGAACCTTTTAGTTCTTGTTTAGTGCTACCGCTTCGGTAGTGATACTCACCTTTGTAATTTACAGGATAAGGATACGACTCTACAACTATTTCAAGATAATCTTTCCCGGCTGTTGAATCTGTCAAAATATTCACATCGGCAATAATGCCCAATATATTCTGAATTTTATTGGGAATGTCCTCTGATAACTTCTTGACATTATCAATGCCGACAATTTCCTTATTATCATTGATCCCAATATATAATTTGCCACCGTAGGCGTTAGCATATCCGCATATCCATTTCAGATATTCATCTCTCCATGAGGATTTGTACTCCACATCTTGTTTTTCTATTGTTTTTATCATGCCCAAACAATATTTTCAGTAAAAATAGTAATAATGTGCTGTAAGGTATTTAATCACCAAAATTCGTCAAAAAACTTGCGTTTTTCACTCGTTCTTCTTTTTCAAAGGAGGCCAGATAATTCTCTGTTGTTTTCAAATCGTTGTGACCTAAGCTTTCCGAAATGTAAGCAATATTCGCTCCTGACCGTTTTAGAACTGTGGCGTAGGAATGTCTCGCGGTGTAAGTGCTTAACGATTCAATTCCTAAAGTTGTTCCGATCTTTTTTAATCTCTTATTACAAAGTTTGGTGACAGCTTTTATCACGTCTTTTTCCTTAAAGGGTGTTTCCTTGCCTGTCAGATACTTAAAAATATAGTCATCTGGCTTTTGGGACTTATTGCCCCATTTCTTGATAATTGCATTCATTTCAGGTATCAAAACCGCGCATACTTCTTTTTTTACCTTGGATGTTCGGATTGTTTTAGCACGGAAAAAACAAATCTCACCGTTCCGTATATTGGAATATTTGAGAGTAAGCATATCCGCAAAATTGATACCATTACACAGGTAGGAGAAAAACCACATATCACGATATTTTTCTGTCGCTTCTTTTCCGTCAGTAAAATCAGTAACTGATTTTATTTGTTGTAATGTAAGAGCCAATTTACGACCTGTACCTATTGGTATTTCGTATTTCCCATTTCCAAACGGATATTGATTTTCTTTTATTATTCCTGCTCTTTTTGCTTCATTGATAATAGATCGGATTGCGCGACAATACATCCCTATTGTTGTATATGCCCTTCCTAATTTTAACATATACTTTTCGTAGCATTTTAGCCAATCTACTGTAACTGCAGTATAAGGAATATTCTCTCCTCCATATGATTCCACGCTTCTAAGTGCATCCTTATAGAAAAGATGGGTTCCTACCTGTTCATTATCCAGTAAAGCCTGAATTTTTATTTTGAATCCGGTATTTAATGTATCCGAGGGGGACTTATTCAGGCGGCTATTTAATGTTTCAAAGGAAAAGCCACCTTCATGTAACAATCCTTGTATAGTGTCTTTCACTATATCAAATGTATTTTGAATATCAAATCTTATAGAAAGCATCTTCTTACTCTTAGTATCCGGTAGCTTTTCCCATGCTTCTGATGTAATATATTTCCCAGTCGAATAATATTTACGGACACGTTGGAATGTTACACGTATTTTGATAGGATATAAATTGTCATTGGTTGCCCTCCGGTTATCTAAAATAGAAGATACGGTAACTCCACTGTTTGCATAATTGAACATAGTTGGTATATTTAAGCGCTTATTTTATGTGTGAAAATCGGATATTTGCACACAATTTGCACACAAATATAGCAATTATTTCAAAATAGATACTATTTTATAAAATGATATAATCATTCAAATAACTAAACATCAGATATTTAATAAACTAATGAAAACAGAAGAAAATGGAAGAAAACGGCAGTCTTAATACTCATAATCAGGGGGTCGTAGGATCATGCCCTACTGGGCCCACAGATAATCAAGCAGTTACATTCAATAAATGTTGCTGCTTTTTTATTTGCATACAATTTGCATACAAGTCATATTATTTGCTCTTTCTTGAAATACACACCGCTATTAGAATGGATTGTTTTGCTTGGAATCATTAAATAGAGTTCATATTACACCCCCATTACTATGGTTTACATGCTTGTCCCCAGGACAGGGTTAATATTAAATTATTTTGTAATGTATGAGTTAGTATGTATCAGGTCACTTTTGTCAACTTCTGATTAATACTTGTGAGTCATCATTCTATTTAAAAGTCTTCACTTATCCATTTTTTCTTTTCGTATTCTATTCAATAACTGCAATTTATCAATATTTTGAATAATTGATGTAGAGTCGTTCAAGTTTATACTTATGTTACCTTTAAAGTCAGCATCTGGTATTATTGAATAACTTACTATTTCAGATTCGTTATAACTTAAGTCCAATTTTTTTAATTCTATAGGATTACAGTCAATTCTACTTATTTTCTCATTTTTATCAAAAAAAATCTTTGAAATCTCACGTTCTTCGTTTGCTACATTTCCATGTGTTGTTAAAAAAGTAATATTTACTTTAAGTATTAAATCGTCAAAAACTGTAATAGGTGAATATTTAAAACTTGTTGAATCACCAACTTCAAATTTAATTGTACCAAACATATAGTCCTTAAAGTTGCCAAATAAATAAATCGTTTTATAATCGTTAGGAGCTAAAATGATAAAATAATCCTTGTTTTTAGCAGGGCTAATTCGTTTAAAAAAATTCCCCTCTTTTTCCTTAACTTCAAGTTGCAGTTCTGAATTCAATATCACTTCAGTCTGATTTCCTGTATTTTTTAATAGTAAAGGAATCACTATCTGTTTGTTTTTATTATCAATTTCAGGCGTTAAAGTTGTATATAGAACAGTATGCCTTTCATTAAAAAACTGAAAATAAATACTTAAAGCTGAAATTATTAAAGCAATAATACTGATTGTTAGACTTGGGGAACTCAATAACTTTTTTAAGCTAACTGGTAACTTTTTAATTCTAATGACTAAGCTCTTAAACATTCAATTAATAAATTTAGTTTTTTATTTCGCCAGCATCCCATCCATAAACGTCTCAACAAAATCTTTTATCCTGGACAAAATACGTTCTCCCACAGACTTGCGTTCCAGAATGGAAGGTTTGTCTCCTTCGATCAGATCCAGCAGATCATCCCTGAGGGGTTCACGTTCTGAGAACAGGTAGTTCTCAATGACTCTTTCCACCTTAAAGTTAACAAGCTTTTCCTCTTCACATAATTGATGGAAAGCAGAGAGTTGCTCCTTTGTCCAGAATTTGTCAAACTCTTCAGGAATTTCATCTGCATCGATAATAGCTGGCAGGTTCTCCAGGATAAATTTCTCTATCAATTCACGTTTACTTCGAAGATTTGCCTCCCCAGCCAATAGGTCAACGATCTCTTTTTTGCGTTTATCAACATCATTGGGGTCTGCATTCTTTAAATGTGCCAGCAACTTCAGGATGTACGCAACATTGATCTCGTCACGATGAATCAGCTCCAGTTCAAAATCGACATCTTCCAATATGGACACTTTCTCCTTAAGGTGGTTAGTTTTAACCTTGTCCCAAAGATCCAGATACTTGCTCTTGTAATCTTCGAACAGTTGTTCCCCCATTGCCAGATCATTCCACTGAAAATCAGCGAAGGTGGTGAGAACGTTCTTCAGGCGCATCAGTTCACGAAATGCCTTGATAAATTCCAGCTCCTGGTTTTCGTCCTTGAGCCTATTAACACTGTCAACAGTGGGTGTCACCTTCAGGAGATCAATAAACGCATCAGTGAACTTTGTCACGTATTCTTCATAAGGAGCTACGATAATGACATCTTTTGCATCCTTGTTGGAAAACAGTGCAATGGCATCATCTGTTGCCTTCTTCAGATTTCGAAACACTACAATGTTGCCCTGAGACTTTTGCTCGTTCAGGATACGATTGGTGCGTGAATAGGCCTGTATCAGTCCATGGTATTTGAGGTTCTTGTCCACAAACATGGTATTCAGCGTTGGACTGTCAAAACCTGTCAGAAACATATTTACTACCAGCAGCAGGTCCACCTCCCTGTTTTTTACCCTTCTGGAAATATCATTGTAATAGTTGTAAAATGACTGGCTGTCCTTGGTAGAATAGGCTGATCCATACATTTTATTGTAGTGACCAATATATTCGTCCAGTTTGTCTCTGCTGTGCGCCTGCAAGCCATAGAGCACCTTTGGAGGTTCTTCCAGGATGGATAGCTCCTCTGGGATAAAACCATTGGCCTCTTTATCATCCTCGTTGGTAGCATAGCTGAAGATGGTGACAATTCTCAGATTGTGCAGTCCTGCCTCCTTTTTAGCATGAAACAGTTCGTAATATTTGATCAGCGTTTCAATGCTACTGACACAAAACATGGAGGTGAAATCTTTGTTGTAGGTCTTTCTACCATGGTTGGCAATGATGTAGTCTGTGATTTTTCCCAGTCGTATACTGGATTCCATCAGCTCTTTGGTGTCAATGTCTTCTACTTCAATGTCAACGTTATTCTTGCTTCCCTCTTTCTCCCTGTACCTGCCAACATATTCCACACTGAATTTCAATACATTTTCATCTTTAATGGCATCTGTAATGACATATTTGTGAAGGCAGTCACCAAACAGTTCAGTGGTAGTACGCTTTCCTGATTCATTTTTGACAGCATTCTCAACGAAGATGGGTGTCCCAGTGAAACCAAACAGTTGAATGTTATTGAAAAACTTTTTTATCCTGATATGTGTTTCTCCAAACTGGCTGCGATGACATTCGTCAAAAATGAACACAATACGCTCATTCACCATCTTATCCATCCTGTAAGTGTACTGCTTCTTGCTGATGGCTGAATTCAACTTCTGAATGGTGGTGACAATCAGTTTGGTATCGTCTGAGAACTGTTTGACCAATGCATTGGTATTATCTGTACCATCAATGCTTCCCTTGCTGAAACTGTTAAACTCCTTTGTGGTTTGGTAATCCAGATCTTTCCTGTCGACAACAAACACCACTTTCTTTACCTGTGGAAGGTTCATCAGGATCTGGCTGGCTTTGAAGGAGGTCAGGGTTTTGCCTGATCCTGTGGTATGCCAGATGTATCCATTCTTGGTGGTGTTTTTTACCCTTTCGATTAACGCTTCCACAGCGTAATACTGGTAGGGGCGTAGTACCATTAAGATCTTGTATGCCTCGCTTAGCACGATGTATTTGCAGATCATTTTGGACATGTGACAGGTGTCCAGGAAACAAAAGCTGAACTGCTCCAGCTGGGTGATGGTCTTGTTGGCTTCATCGCTCCAGTAAAAGGTCTGTTTGAAAGATTGGTACTTATTATTGGCGTAGTATTTTGTATTCACGCCATTGCTAATGACAAAGATTTGTACGTATTGAAACAATCCTATGGATGTTCCAAAGGAATGTCTTTGGTAGCGATTGATTTGAT
>JGI24147J20444_1001615_pt1 | contig 10767 bp, 9 predicted proteins | sample BarGraIncub1133A_FD_20444 | JGI IMG/M metagenome (IMG submission 20444) | reverse complement strand
CTGCTATCTACCATTTTTATATAATACCTCAACTGATTCAATAGTTGATCTTTCTATAGTATTATTTATAATTATAATTGATTTACTCTATTCCTTTAGAATTCATCTAATTAATGGAAGGAGGCAACAATAATGAGAGCCAATATTCTTATGTATCATCAAAAGCTAATTCATTTAAATCTCTATCATTATAAGTAAATTAATTTACTTATAATGATAGAGATTGTGTATAATGGTATTAATGAAAAAAATTCAATATAAAGGAGATAATAACAATATGAATACAATAAGCTCTTCTCAAAACTCAGTAAGTGCATATACTCAAAACGAAAAAATTCTTAAGGCATTGGAAACGGCTAAAATTCAAGAACAAAAAAAAGAAACACAGGATGATTCAATTAAGATCAGTCAACAAGCACTTCAAGCTCTCGGTAACACAACACAAACAACAAGTACAAGCACAATTAATCCTTTAGATAAACTAGTAAGCGATGGGACCATTACTCAGAAGCAATCCGATGCAATTCAAAGTGCTTTTCAATCAAAAGGAAAAGCCATTCAATCTTCGGGAGTCTATACTAGTAGACCTGTAAACCCTTTAGATAGTTTAGTAACTTCTGGAACAATTACTCAGGATCAAGAAACAAAAATTCAGAGTGCTTTCCAAGCCGCAATGAAACTAGCTAAACCTCAATCAAAAGACCCAGCAACATCTACTTTAGATTCCTTAGTAACTTCTGGAACAATTACTCAGACTCAAGAAGATGCTATAATTAAAGCCTTAGAAGCATCCATGAAAGCGAGTCAATCAGATTCAGATAAATCAAAAACAAACCCATTAGATAGTCTAGTAACATCTGGAGCAATTACCCAATCTCAAGAAGATGCTATAATTAAAGCCTTAGAAGCATCCATGAAAGCGAATCAATCAGATTCAGATAAGTCAAAAACGAACCCATTAGATAGTTTAGTAACATCTGGAGCAATTACACAATCTCAAGAGGATGCTATAATTAAAGCCTTAGAAGCATCCATGAAAGCAAGTCAATCAGCTTCAGATAAGTCAAAAATTACAAAGACAAACCCATTAGATAGTTTAGTAACATCTGGAGCAATTACACAATCTCAAGAGGATGCTATAATTAAAGCCTTAGAAGCATCCATGAGAGCGAGTAAATCAGATTCAGATAAATCAAAAACGAACCCATTAGATAGTTTAGTAGCTTCTGGCACAATTACTCAAGGCCAAGAAACATCAATTAAAAGTGCATTTGAGGCAGCAATGTAGTATACCCTTTTATAATTTTTTAAGATTAACAAATAAAGTTAAGGAGATAATAATATGAGTATTTCAGCAATTACATCAACTTCAACATCCACTGTAGCGACCAGTAGTAACAATAATAGTAGCCAGCTCGAGTCACAGCTGGCAAGTCTTAATGCTCAATTAAAAGAAGTAAATTTAAGTAAAGATGATGAAAAAACAAAAAAAGCAAAAGCTCAGGTAATTGAAGCTAAAATACAACAAGTCCAAGCACAAATTCAAGAGCAGAGTGCTAGTAAAACGGGACAAACCTCAAGTAATAAAGTAGACCACTCAAAAGATGTTAACAAAAGTTCAACTGTAAATAAAGTTAATTCAGCAAAGTCTACTAATGATAATATAATCGATGTTTACGTTTAAATAATTATTATTTTTAACCAAATACAAAGTCTATATCTTATTTTATAATAATTAAGATATAGGCTATTTTATTTGGCTATATTTTTGCTTCATATCACATAAAGTTCACATATTAATTTGATACTGATGATACATTTTGACCTTATAATTTTAATTATAGAGAAACATTAAAAAATGAAGGGAATGATAATAATGAGTAATGGAATTGTTTATTCTTTAGTAGTGCCTTTATATAATGAAGAACTCGTTATAAATGAAAGTTACAAAAGATTAAAATCCGTCATGGATAGTACACAGGAGACATATGAAATTTTGTTTGTCAATGATGGAAGCCACGACGCAACTAGAGATATGGCAGAAAATATATGTAGAAAAGATAAAAATATAAAACTTTTAAACTTCTCAAGAAACTTTGGACATCAAGCTGCAATAACTGCAGGAATGAAAGAATCCATAGGTGATGCAGTAATAGTAATTGATGCAGACCTTCAAGACCCTCCTGAAGCTATAATAGACATGATTAAGAAATGGAAAGAAGGCTTTGATGTTGTATATGGTAAAAGAGTTAAAAGGGTGGGCGAAAGCTTTTTCAAGAAATTTACAGCTAGTGCCTTCTACAGAATACTTAGAAACTTAACAAGTGTGGATATTCCAGTGGACACTGGAGATTTCAGGCTAATAGACCGAAAAGTATGTGATGCTCTAAATTCATTACCAGAAAAAAATAGATTTATAAGAGGTCTAGTTAGTTGGGTTGGCTATAAACAAACCTTTGTAGAATTTGTACGCCAAGAAAGATTTGCTGGTGAAACAAAATATTCTCTTAAAAAGATGCTTACATTAGCCTTGATGGTATAACCTCTTTTTCTTACAAACCATTAGTAATTGCTGGTTACTTCGGAGCATTTACAGGTTTAATAGGTACTTGTTTATTAATAGGTAGCATTATAACCTCAGCGATTAACCACAGTAATATATTAACTTTAGGACTAATTCTTTCAATTACCCTAATGATGTTTGGCATTATGTTTTGTTTTCTTGCGATAATTGGACAATATATTGGTAGAATTTCCGATGAGAGTAAAGGGAGACCATTGTATATAATCTCAAGTAGACTAAGTTACAACGAGCTTAAAAATACTGTTACTTTTAAAGGTAACAGATCTTCTGAAATATATGATTTAGTAATTAATACAAAAGGTGATGTAATAAATAATTAATTGTAATATAAATAAACCCCTAAAAATGATACAACTATCACCTTTAGGTGGGTTATTTATATGGTTTATTTAGAGGGACAATATACAAATACTAATTAAATGACTCTATCCTTATTATACTTTCTACTTTATTTACACTTTCCAGTTTCACTATTTCCTCTAATGATCTTTTTATGTTCTTTTCTGAACTTTTATGTGTAATAAATGCTAGTGTTGCATGATGTTGATGTGCTACATCTTGAGTAATTGATACAACGCTAACATTGTTTTTCCCAAATATTGTAGCTGTATCTCCTAAAACCCCTGCTTTATCTTTAAAATCAAGTCTGATATAAAATTCAGATTCATTATCGCAAGATTTTTTAATTTCTTTAAAATCAGCTTTATCATTTAGAGCCTTAACATCAGATGGTGCTACATTGTTTCTTAGTATGGATATTATATCACCTACAACTGCACTCCCAGTTGGCAGATCTCCTGCCCCTTTTCCATATAACATTAATTCTCCAACTGCGTTTCCTTTTATTAGAATTGCATTAAAAGCATCATTTACATTTGCCATTGGGTGACTTGATGGTACTAGGGTTGGGTGCACTCTTAGCTCTAGTTTGTTATTTTCTTCTTTTGCAATTGCTAAAAGTTTTATTGTATATCCGAATTGCTTTGCATATTCTATATCTATATCACTAATATTTCTTATTCCTTCCCTATAAATACAATCATGATCAACCTCTGTTCCAAAAGATAGCGAAGCCATTATCGCAAGCTTATAGACAGCATCATAACCATCCACATCAGAGGTTGGATCCGCTTCAGCATAACCCTTCTCTTGAGCCTCTTTTAATGCATCATCAAAGCTACTTCCGTCTAATGTCATTTTGCTTAATATATAATTTGTTGTTCCATTTATTATTCCAGTTATCTGCTCAATTCTATTTGCCGTAAGACTCTCATTAATTTCTCTTATTATTGGAATTCCACCAGCCACACTTGCTTCATAATAAAATAATACATTTTCCTGCTTAGCTATTTCAAATAACTCTTTACTCCAGTTTGCAATAACTAATTTATTAGCAGTTACAATATGCTTTTTTGCCTTCATTGCCCGTATCATATACTCCTTAGCTTCACTACGCCCACCAATAAGTTCGACAACAATTTTTATACTTTCATCATTTATAATATCATCAATATTGTCTGTTAGCATTTCCTTCGGCACCACAATATCTCTTTTTTTATTAATATCTTTTACAAGTATTTTAGCTACCTCTATTTCATAATTTGATCGCTTCATTATTTCTTTTTTATTTTCTAGAAGTATCTTCCATACCCCTGTTCCAACATTTCCAAAACCTAAAATTGCTATCTTTACCTTTTCCATGCTAAGCTCCCCTTTCCTAAACCTTTATATAAAACACCATTCATTCATAGTGCCTATAAAATTTATTTTAATTGAAAAAACTCTATTATATAATAGGTTAATTCTATTATATAATAGAGTAATCCTATATAATGTTAAGTATTCTATTTATATGTTAAGGATCTTTTCAATTTGTATTTGCATTTCATTCTTTTCACAGACAACTTTATGAAGCGCAGGTTTTGTTTCTAGATCCTTTATACCTGCTGGAATATCCCCATTTGTTATTTTGCTAAGTTCCTTTATTAATTCAAAGTCATTTAACCCAATGTATTTTTATCTATTGATTTCATAACATCTGGTGTAAATTTATATGGGCTCGCAGTAGACACAATCACAGTCTTTGTAGTATCCTCTGTTTCCTTTAAGTATTTTTGATATACCGCATAAGATACTGCAGTGTGTGTATCAATTACATAATTAGTAGTTTTGTAAACCTCAGTTATAGCACTTTGAGTATCATTTTCAGTTGCATAACCACCAAAGAAGTCCTTTAACTCTTTTTTCATGTTATCGTCAATCTCATATTTACCGTCTTTTTTAAGATTATCCATAAGACTTTTTATTTTTCCTGAATCATTGCCACTTATAGCATACAGAAGTCTTTCAAGGTTACTTGAAATCAATATATCCATTGAGGGAGACATAGTAATTACAAAATCCCTTACTCTATCATATATACCGGTATTTATAAAATCATATAAAACCTTGTTTTCATTTGAGGCACATATTAGTTTTTTAATTGGTAATCCCATTTTCTTTGCGTAATATCCTGCTAATATGTCACCGAAATTTCCAGTAGGAACACAGAAATTTATCTCTTCCCCTATTTTGATCTCACCACTATTACGAAGCTGAGTATATGCGTAGAAATAATATACAACCTGAGGTATTAACCTTCCAATATTTATTGAATTAGCTGATGAAAACATTTTATTATTATCGTCTAATCTCTTAAGAAGACTCTCATCTGTAAGCATCTGTTTAACTCCATTTTGTGCATCATCAAAGTTTCCCTCAATTCCTATGACAAAGGTATTATCTCCAGTTTGCGTTAACATTTGCTTTTTTTGAATTGCACTTACACCTTGTTGTGGGAAAAAGACGATTATCTTTGTGCCATCTACATTTGCAAAACCTTCGAGAGCCGCTTTCCCAGTATCACCAGATGTAGCAGTAAGAATAACCATTTCTTTATCAATGTTTAACTTTTTCACTGCATTTTTTAATAAATAAGGTAATATTGATAAAGCCATATCCTTAAATGCTAGAGTTGGTCCATGGTATAATTCTAAAAAATATGATCCGCCATGTTTTGAAAGTGGTGCAATAGCCAACGTGTCAAATTTTTCATCGTAAGCCTTGTCTATAGACTCAAGTAGTTCTTTTTCATCATAATCAGTTAAAAATTCCTTCATAATAGAGAATGCTAATTCCTTATAATCCATATGATTTAATTCTTCAAGGCCTATAGTTAGTTTTGGTATTGATGTTGGTACAAAAAGTCCTCCATCCTCGCTAAGTCCCTTTGCAATAGCTTCTGCTGATTTTACTAGTTTTTCATTTCCACGTGTACTTTTATAATATATTTGTTCCATAATATTAACCCTCCTATATATCACCTTTTATAAAATAATCCATTAACTTATATCCCTCTGGAAAATATAAACCTGTCTCTTTAGCTGTAAATTCATTATAAGCGCCATTTAGGTTGTCCTTTTCATTATTGCTTTGATATATCAAAAATGGGACTGGCTCACTTGTATGTGTTCTAAGAGATAGTGGTGTAGGATGATCCGGTAGTATAATCATTCTATAATCTTCCCCTATTCTCTCCATCTCATCTTTAATAACCTTTACTATCTGATTATCAATAAGTTCTATAGCTTTGTATTTATTTTCTATCTCAAATCTATGACCACATTCATCTGGTGCTTCAACATGAATATAAACAAAATCATTTCCATTTGCCATTTCATCAAGGGCTGCTTTTGCTTTACCTTTAAAATTAGTATGAATATTTCCAGTAGCACCTTCTACATCAATAACATCCATACCTGAGCACATTCCTATGCCTTTTATTAAATCAACTGCAGAAATTACTGAACCTTTTAATTTATATTTTTCATAAAAGCTAGATAATAGAGGTTTCTTTCCTTCACCCCAAATCCATATTGAGTTAGCTGGTTTCAGTCCCCTTGCAACTCTTTTTTTATTTATATCATGCTCGGTTAAAAATTTATAACTTTTTTTCGTCATTTCCTCTATTATTTCGCTGCCAGTTCCCTTAGGCATATAATCCTTCACCTTTTGGCCTAGAATATCGTGGGGTGGTGTAAGATCCCACGCATAAGGTCCATTATCCCATATCATAAGATGCCTGTAGCTAATGCCAGGATAAAATTTAATAATCTCGGTGCCTAAATACTCACTTAATGCTTTTATTAATACCTCTGCTTCTTCAGTTGTAATTTCATCTGAACTATGGTCTATCATAATTTTTTCTTCATATACTTCATCATCTGACACTGTTACCAAATTACATCTAAAAGTAATATCTGTATCTAACATGGACACTCCCATACTTGCCGCTTCAAAGGGCGAACGTCCACTATAATACACAAACGGATCATATCCAAAAACTGCCATGTTTGCCGTATCACTTCCTGCAGGCATACCCTCTGGCACAGTTTTAACAGTGCCTTGTATGCCGTGCTTTGCCATATAATCGAAAGTAGGTGTATTTGCATATTGAAGAGGTGTTTTGTTATCTAGTTGTGCTACAGGGTAATCTGACATTCCATCTCCAAGTACTACTATGTATTTCATATTAACGCTCCTTCTAATAATTTTTATTTTATAATTGCTTGATATGTGCTTTGGTCTTTTTTTATTGTTAAATTATTACTATTTATATGTATATAAAAAAACTGCTTTCAGGTAAGAAAGCAGTTTTCAATATTACAATTCGTAAAAAACTGGTTTCTTATTGCTCAGAACTAGGGTTCTGCAGGAATTGACACCGTTGCATTCAACTTAGAATATCGGTTGTCGGGTTTCATAGGGCCAGTCCCTCCACCTCTCTAAATAAGAAATTTATTAAATTTTATTTGTTTTTTATTGTAACTCATAGAGAATTAATTGTCAATGCAAATATATATCTATTAACTGTAATTAATAAATATTATATTTGCAATTATTGTATTTATACTTTATTCTATTATAAAACTGATTGGGGGCTACTATGGAAATTGATAAGAAAGAAGTATTAAGATATTTGGGTTACAAAAATCAAAAAATAGATAAAAATATTACTGATCTAATTGATATTTGCTGCAAAGAAATAATTGATATATGTAGTAAACATTCCGTATATGAAATTTTTGATATAGAAAGAAAAAATAATCAAATTTTTCTCTTGGGTAGCACTTTAGTTTTAAAAGATAAAGACATAAAAGATCTTCTATTAGGTTGCGAAAAGTGTGTTGTCATGGCTGCAACATTAGGTACAAAAGTTGATAGCTCAATAGCTTACTACTCAAGATTTGATATTACAAAGGGTGTAATCATGGATGCCTGTGCAAGCACGGCAATAGAATATGTATGTGATGAAGTACAAGATGAGATTATGAAAAACGCATTAAAGGATAATTTACATATTACAACTAGGTATAGCCCAGGTTATGGAGATTTCGCTATTGATAATGGAGCAGAAATATTAAATGTATTGGATGCCTATAAAAAAATAGGGCTATCTATTACAGAAAATAGTATAATGTTACCAAGGAAATCAGTAACCGCACTTATAGGACTTAGTAAAACTTTAAGTTCAAAAAAGCATAGTGGATGCGCAGATTGTAAAAATATAGATTGTGAATTCAGAAAGGATGGTGGGTTTTGTGAATAAAAAGGATCTTGTGAGTAAAAAGATAAATTTTAATAATTTTTTATTATTTGACGGTGCTATGGGTACAATGCTCCAAAAATATGGAATCCAAAGAGGTGAACTTCCAGAAAGCTATAATGTATTACACCCAGATATAATTGAAAAAATACATATAGAATACTTAAATGCAGGAAGCGACGTCATAACCACTAATACATTTGGTGCAAATAGATATAAACTTAAAAACACATTATACAGCGTAGAGGATATTGTGGGAAGTGCTGTGAGAATAGCAAAAGGCGTTGCCGGTGATAAACTCGTTGCACTTGATATTGGCCCTATAGGGCAATTAATGGAACCACTTGGAACATTATCATTCAATGATGCATATGAAACTTTTGCAGATCAAATTAAAATAGGTGCTAGAGAAGGCGCAGATATAATACTAATTGAGACAATGTCAGATATTTATGAAGCGAGAGCCGCTATTCTTGCAGCAAAGGAAAATAGCAGCCTGCCAGTTATATGTACAATGTCTTATCAAGATGATGGAAGAACCTTAACGGGTACGGACCCAATAACTATGGTTAATGTAATCCAAGGTCTAGGAGTAGATGCACTTGGTGTAAATTGTTCCCTAGGACCAAATGAAATGCTTCCAATAATTACAGATATCCTTAAGTACTCAAGCCTTCCAGTTATAGTTCAACCTAATGCAGGTCTTCCTAAGCTTAAAAACGGAGAGGCAGTATATGATGTTCATGCACATGAATTTGCACAATATGCAAAAATCATGGCAGAAATGGGTGTTACAATTTTAGGCGGATGCTGTGGAACCACGAGTGATCACATAAAAGCTATTAAGGATGTGATTTGCGAATTAAAGCCTGTAAAACGTGATGTTAAAAGAATTACAGCTGTTAGTTCACCCTCTTTGACAGTAGTACTTGGGGAAGAAATAAGTGTTATTGGTGAGCGAATAAATCCTACAGGCAAAAAAAAGCTTAAAGAGGCTTTAAAAAATAACAACTTAGACTATATACTGCAAGAAGCTATTAATCAAAGGGACGCCGGTGCGGATATACTAGATGTAAATGTTGGGCTTCCTGAAATTGACGAGCTTGAAGTTATGGTCCGTACAATAAAAGAACTTCAAAGTGTAGTAAATCTTCCACTTCAAATTGATAGTGTTAGACCTGATGTAATTGAAGCCGCAGTTAGAATATATAATGGTAAACCACTAATAAATTCTGTTAATGGTAAAGACGAGATAATGGATTCCATATTCCCAATAGTTAAAAAGTATGGTGCATGTGTAATAGGACTCACCATTGATGAAGATGGCATTCCAAATACAGCTGAAGGTAGACTTAAAGTAGCTGAGAGGATTGTAAGCCGTGCTATGGAATACGGAATAGATAAATCAGATATTATAATAGATTGCCTTGTTTTAACTGCATCAGCTCAGCAAAGTGAGGTTAAGGAGACTATTCGTGCGGTCCAGCTTGTTAAAAGCACACTAGGGGTTAAAACTACTCTTGGAGTAAGTAATGTATCTTTTGGTTTACCTCAAAGAGGGATATTAAATAGAACCTTTCTTGCCGCAGCTTTAACTGCTGGACTTGATGCCCCAATACTCAATCCTCTATCTGAGGATATGATGTCAACTATTAATGCATTTAATGTTTTATGGAATAAAGATATTGCATCAGCGAAATATATAGACGTTTATTCATCATTTGAGGGAAAATCGGAAGCTAAAGAAATTGGTACAGCTAAAGATTTAAAGAGTATTATTATTGATGGTCTGAAGGAAGAGGCCTCAAAAATAACAAAAGAACTTTTAAAAACTATGACTGAAATGGAAGTTGTGAATACTTATTTAATCCCATCACTTGATATTGTTGGTAAAAAATATGAAAGTGGAGAAATTTTTCTTCCTCAGTTATTACAATCAGCCGAAACAGTTAAAAAATCTTTTAAAATAATTAAAGAAAGAATGATGTCAAGTGCAGATAAAAAACTTAGCAAAGGCACAATTGTGCTTGCGACTGTTAGGGGCGACATACACGATATCGGAAAAAATATAGTTAAAATATTACTCGAAAATTATGGTTTTGAGGTAATAGACCTTGGTAAAGATGTACATGAGGATGTGGTTGTTAATGCAGTTCGTAGTGGTAATATTAAATTAGTTGGTTTAAGTGCACTTATGACTACGACAGTTAGGAGCATGGGCGAAACAATAAAAGCGCTTCGGGATAATAATTTGGATTGCACCGTTCTTGTAGGAGGCGCAGTTTTAAATGAAGAGTATGCAAAAATGATAGGAGCGGATTATTACGCAAAAGATGCAACACAAACTGTAAAATTCGCTAGAAAATTATTTAAGTGCGAATAATTTCTTGTGTATTATTTGAATTACAAAAACCGGCCTTTGAGGGTCGGTTTTTTAATATATTGCTTTTATATATTTATTTTACTTTGAGCAAACTCTTTTTTTATTTTAGAAAGCAAATCACTGCTGGTAATAACATCATATCCCGTACAGGCCAGT
>JGI24147J20444_1001605_pt1 | contig 10792 bp, 10 predicted proteins | sample BarGraIncub1133A_FD_20444 | JGI IMG/M metagenome (IMG submission 20444) | reverse complement strand
CGTCCACGAGATTTACCACCGTACCTACCGCGATGGGTGTCCCCTGTGATGCTGTTCCTGATACTGTTGAGGACGTTGAACCGCCTCCGCCGCACCCGCTCAACATCGCCATAAAGACTACCAGTAGCCCTGCGTAAACTCTGTTCATGTTTTACCCCCTAGATTCCAGTCATTGATTGTTACCATCTCATTTTGTTCAGTCATACGCGAGACAACTTTAGAGAATGTTTATCTTTCTACAGATTAACTGACCTGAACGAAGTCAACTAGGCAACGTTCCTGTCAATGCAATTATGATCCAGTGTCAACTTGCAACGTTCCAACTGCGATGGGGTTCTCGGCAACGACGGCAGCGGCTTTCTTCGTTGCGATTTCGGCATGCTATTTCCAGTGCTTTGGCGAGAGGGGAAGCGGTACGGAACCGTCAAGACGGACACTGCATCCGTTTTGACGCCGGATTAGTATCACACCAATCAACAAATAGCAATCATCAGTTACAACATTTAGGATATCATCAGTATCTTTTAACGCCTCCTTATCCTGCGATATGTTTGCGGAATAAAGGGGGAACCAGCACAGTGGATAAAATTCTTTCAAGTGAGGATGTTGGCTTCAAACTGCGGATGATCAGGCAAAAGGCGGAGTTGACTCAGGAACAGTTGGCAGAGAGGGTAGGTGTTTCGACCTTTCAGATCCGCAAATATGAAAGCGGTCGCGACAACATCAATGTTGAGAAGCTGCAACTTTTTGCGGCAGTTTTCTCAGTTCCGGTTCAGGAATTCTTCACCGAGAATAGTGAGGTGATCCCCTTGCAGGTTTCGGAACGAGTCCTTCTCGAATCTTTCAGGGCGATTCAGAATGCGAATGTTCGTGAGAGTATTCTGCAGGTTGTGATACATGCAGCCAAGGTGAAGGAGTAGCCAGACCAGAGAGTATCCGCCCATCGCAAGAGCGCCGAGGATCGCCGTGGATGCATTTTTCTGTCGTCAGGCGTGGGGTTGTTGCCCTACCCGTGAAAGGCTGTGGAATGGGTGGTATTGATGCCACAGATTAGCAAAATTGGCCACATGCCGGTCGAGCCACGTCCGATATTCGTTTGGGTGAAGGGGATGGGACCGGCATCCGGTCGTGAAGTGGTTCTATAAGTCAATTTGATCCGTAGTGAGTATAGTGTCCGTCAGCATTTTGCCGGATGATCGGGATCTGCTGGGTCGGTGGGTTGTCGCGGAGGACGATCCGGTGATCAGGGTGCTCCGGTCGATGATCATGTTCTTATTATGGGCAATTGCATGTCCGTCGTCAATGTAGGTTGGTATACCGGCATGGGCGACGAAGTCAGCGAACGTGTACTTCTCCCTGCGTTGGTTAGCAATTGCTATCCTTGAAAGCATCGATAACCTCTTTAACCCAGACAGCTTCTTTCTTGCCTTGTGGATGTGTTGCGACGACTATTTTACTCATTGCACCCGACGGCAGTTGGTAATTACCCATTGCCTTGACTTGTTGATAACATGACGTTTTCAATAAAATTGTCGTACTTGCATTAAGAAACGGTGAAGCCCAATCATAGCCAGTTAGAAATAATATTTTCTTAGGAGTAAACTTATTTATTTCTAACTCAAGAAGATTCCTACATCCTGCGAATTGTAACACTGAAAGAGCCGATGAAGGATTCCCGCCCTTCTTAGGAGAAATTTTATAAAGATTTGACCATACCAAATAGGATGGCCATTCCTTTTTACGTGTATCTGCTATATTAAGTTCACCGACTACATCCCTGATAACCCTCCAGAATGCAGACTTTTTTGTATTGTACTCAACTTTACGCCCCCATGCATTGGTTACCCATAACATTGGACATTTATGTGATCTCGCGATACTGTCATAAGTCATGGTGGCAACTTTTTCTGCTATGTCCACGTCGATGACCTCGGATGGAAGCCATTTATCTCCCCAACCATTAACAGCTCGGCCAACAACCATCAGGTCATTATTAAATTGACTCCCTCTCATAGCAAGGAACCCATTTAACTGTACAGGGGGATTCGGATTGTAGTTCTTACCAATATGAGTTACCAGTTCCTTAAAAAGTTCAATTTCGTTTTTACGCATCTTGATCTCCACAGTTAGCATATACCGGCATGTGCGACGAAATCAGCAGACGTGTACTTCTCCCTTCGCTGGCTGTTGTCGAGGACTACTACCACACTCACGCTCCGCTTCTTGGCATCTGTGAGTGCCTTGGCAATGGGCTTGCTCGTAAACGAATACGCCTGAACGAGGATCTCGGTCCTTGCTGAATCCAGTTCTCCGACGACAGCACTAGTGGCACACCGTTAGGGGAGTAATAGACATCAACGGTTCCTGTGGATTTGATCTGCTCGGCGAAGACAGGGACTGTGATCGCTAGGAGCGATTACTGCTATGAGTAGTGCTTTCGCATCATCTATTTCCGCTTGTGGTTACCCATGGCACCTATAAAGTGGTTTATTTTCCATACTCCTCGGTCCACCGGAAGGTGAAGTTCGTACGTTCCTGAGATCGGTAATCGCGTTGATGTCATAGAACTCTTGTTCGAAGGTGTGGCTTCAATCATGCCCTTCCTGCTCAACGAACACAATAAAATCTCGATCAACATCTAACGTGGCTAGAGTTCGCAGGACGAAGATGCCCTCCACATTACAGTACGATTGAGTACGAGTCGTAAGTGGATGAATCACGTTTGGTTGGAACCTCTTAGTATTTTTCAGATATTCGTTTTTGTCTCGTGCAAAAGGATGATTTCTTTGGCAACACGCGAACGGCAGGATTGAGGCGGTTGCCAAGTTTTTGTGGTTACACAGCTGTTATGTATTTTTTTATTAGCGCTTCTACAACTTTATCTAAAGCAATAAAAGTTGCTATTGCATAATTTGAAATGTGAAATAAAATTTCTATTGGTAATAACTGGGTAAACACTGGAGTTATTTGTATAGCGTTTTGGCTTGTCAAAGTGCAGTAAGTTGTATAAATGATAAATAAAGATGAAATTATATACGCCAATACTTTACCTCGTAATAAATAATTTATAAATTCACCAACATCTGAATTAAAAATCATAAAAGGAGAAACAGTGTTAACACTATAATATATTAAATAAAATAATTTATATGGAGTATAAGTTAAAATAAACAGCCAAATGCAAAAACTAACATAAACTGAAAAATTCGGACTGGCATTAAAAGACATCATAGCTAAAAGTACTAATATCAATACTGTAATTGAATATAATGCAAGTAATAGCAAGTAAAGTGGAATCAAAGCTATTGTTGATATCGTGCTATGTATCTTATTGAAGACAGATACAGCATATTTTGGAATTTTATCTTTAAATATATAAAGATAAATGCCTATACCCATTGAAATAAATGTGGATACAACGTATGTGCGAAATACTATAAGTCCTGTCATGTTGTTAACCTTGGAATTTGCCTACATTGTCTTGTTAAATAATTTTTTTAAAGTATGTTTCCCCAAAAACTAACTTTAAAAATCTGATCCCACGCTTCATGTGTTCATTCATCGTATTTTCTGTCCAACGAGAGAGAGTACAGCGGGCTTCATCGCTGTTACGCTTGGTTAGTTCCCTAAACATTGAGCCTCGAATTCACTTGTCAACAGCACTTTTGCGGGTATACCCAATACCTCATATGCTGCTTCAGCTCTATTTTTCATGCCTCTGTCATTGGTGACCAAAACATTACAGTGCTGGGCATTGAAGATATGTTGGGCATCCGAAAAGCGAGAACCTTTCTGATATATGCCTTTGCTATCTGGCCAATAACGGCTTCGACCCGTCGAATGACCTGTATGGCCGTTTCAGTTTCGGTATACCACCTGTAAAAAACGGTGACTACGCATTCCTGCTGCACATCATCAATTCGCTGAAGAGTACCGGCAAGGGTGCAGTGATTCTCCCACATGGTGTGTTGTTCCGTGGAGGTGCTGAAGGAACGATCCGGCGCAACATTATCCGCAAGGGATACATCAAGGGGATAATTGGTCTACCGGCCAACCTGTTCTACGGCACTGGGATTCCGGCTTGCATAATCGTAATGGACAAGGAGCATTCCGCTGCTAGAACTGGTATCTTCATGATCGACGCCAGCAAAGGATTCGTGAAGGACGGGAACAAGAACCGTCTGCGCCATCAGGACATCCACAAGATCGTTGATGTATTCAACAGACAGATCGAGTTCAATAAATTTGCACGTATGGTCAGTGTCGCCGAGATCGAGTCCAACGATTTCAACCTGAACATTCCACGATACATCGACGCTACCGAACCGGAGGATCTTCAAGACATCGAAGCTCATCTAAAAGGGGGCATCCCCGACCGTGACGTAACCGATCTGTCCTCCTACTGGCAGGTTTGCCCCAGTCTGAAGGAACATCTGTATGATCCTGCTGGTCGTTCTGGCTACAGCAGCCTGAGAGTAGAAACCGGAAACATCAAAACTACCATCTTCGAGAATCCAGAATTCGTTGCATTCACCCGCTCGGTGTCAGATCATTTTGATCGATGGAGAGCGACCACCACTCCAGCGTTGAAGGGAATCACCGTCGGATGCCATCCCAAGGAACTGATTGAGCAGATCAGTGAGGAGTTGCTGACTGTCTTCACCGACGTCGCATTGCTCGACCGTTACGACGTCTACCAGCACCTGATGAGCTACTGGAGCGACAACACCATGCAGGATGACGTTTACCTGATCGCCAGCGATGGCTGGTTGGGAACACCGGACCTGATTCCGTCACCGCTGATCGTCTGCCGGTACTTCAGCGCGGAACAGCAACGGATCGAAACATTGGAGACGGAACGGGACGCCATCGGTCAGCAGATCGAAGAACTTGAAGAGGAGAACAGTGGTGAGGACGGGCTGCTTGAAGACGCCAAGACCGACAAGGGGAAACTTACCAAGGTCAGTGTTAAGTCACGCCTGACAGATATCAAGCACGACCGAGAAGCTGCGGACGAGCGGAAGCTGTTGACCAAATATCTGGAGCTGATCGAAGCGGAAGCCGCAGCCAACAAGAAGGTGAAGGATGCCGTGAAAACTCTGGACACCAAGGTGGCTGCGAAGTATGCAACCCTGACTGAGGACGAGGTGAAGAGCCTTGTGGTCGATGACAAGTGGCTGGCAACACTAGCATTCGATGTACAGACCGAGTTGGATCGGGTGTCGCAGTCCCTCACGTCTCGGATCAGGCAGCTCGCAGACCGCTACACAATGCCGCTGCCACAGTTGACTATGGAGGTTGAGTCTTTGAGTACCAGAGTCGACGAACATCTGAAACGGATGGGGTTTGTATGGAACTGAGGTCTGGTTACAAGAAAACTGATGTGGGCGTCATCCCTGAGGATTGGGAATGTGTTGAACTGAAAACAATTGTGCTTGACATGGTGCAAGGAGTTAACACTGCGATTTATAAGCCTCAATATGTAAGCAGTGGCATTCCTATGTTCAAAGCAAATAATATTATTGATCAAGATGTTATATTTGATGGTGCAGATCAGATATCAGAGCATACATATGCTACTTACAATGAAAGATACAAACCAAAAAAAAATGATTTCCTTTTTTCAAATATTGGAGCGAGGCTAGGAACCGGATCGCTTCTTAGGATTGATATTGAATGTAGCTTCGCATGGAATGTAATGAGAATTGTTCCAAACACAAAAAAAATTGATCCTCAATACTTGTCATCTACAATTAACTCTCCGAAAGTTTCTAATGGGATAAAGAATAACCAATCTGGGTCTGGGATGGGTTTTGTTCCGAAAGGCATGTTGGAGAAGGTCCATATTCCAGTCCCTCCCACTCTCAATGAACAAAAAAAAATCGCAGCGGCACTCTCCGATATAGATGTCCTAATCGCCTCGCTGGGCCGATTGATCGCCAAGAAGCGCGACATGAAACAAGCAACCATGCAGGATCTGCTGACTGGCAAACGACGACTATCTGGTTTTAGTGGTGAGTGGAAGGTGAAGAGGTTGGGGGAGTTTGGAAAATGCATACGAGGTGTTAGTTACAAGGGTGATACCGATCTGTCACCGCATGATTCACTAAGCACAATTAGACTCCTCCGATCTAATAATGTACAAAGTTCGACCGTCGTAAAAAGCAATCTTCAATTTGTTACTTCGGCAAGGGTGTCGGAGCATCAAGTAATGAGAGATGGTGCTATTCTTGTCTGTATGGCCAACGGCAGCAAAGAACTTGTCGGGAAAGCCGGTACATTTGTTGTCAATGACAGCTATGAATACACCTTTGGCGCGTTCATGGGATGTTTCCGTGCCGACGCCGAAGCAGCACACGCTACGTTTATATTCTACTTATTTCAAACAGGTCAATACAGAAATTATATCGCTAACCTGCTTGCTGGTTCAAGTATCAATAACATGAAACCAAGTGATATAGAATCAATGGAATTTCAGGTTCCAAGCCCCGAAGAACAAACTGCCATCGCCACGATCCTTTCCGACATGGATGACGACATTGCGACCATGGAACAGAAGCTCGACAAGACTCGTATGCTGAAGCATGGGATGACCGATCTGGCCAAAGCTCAGTTGAAGGCGCGGTGGGGTACTCTCCAGAAAGTTCTTTCCTGTAAAGAACGCTTGGAAATGATCGTCAACGACATCCTGATCGATATGAATACCAAGACTCGACTAATGGATGGTCGGGGCAACGCGATGCTGGTTTCAGGGAGTATCTACGAAGCATGCAAGTTCTACGACCTGTTCTCCAAGACCGAGCTGAAGGGCAAATGCGCCATCGTCACCAGCTACAAGCCGTCCATCAGCGACACCAAGGGAGAAACCACTGGAGAAGGAGACACCGACAATCTCCGTAAATATGAAATCTACCAGAGGATGTTGGCTGATTGGTTCGATGAACCACCAGAGAAAGCGGTCCACAAGGCTGAGGAGTTCGAGGATCAAGTCAAGAAAATGTTCATCGACTCACCGGCGCAGATGAAACTGCTGATTGTCGTAAATAAGCTCCTGACGGGTTTCGATGCCCCGTCGGCCACCTACCTATACATCGACCAGCAAATGCAGGGCCACGGGCTTTTTCAGGCGATCTGTCGTGTGAACCGACTGGATGGCGACGACAAGGAATACGGGTACATCGTAGACTACAAAGATCTTTTCAACAGTCTGGAAGGTGCAGTGAAGGATTATACCTCCGGCGCACTAGACGGTTTCGACAAGGAGGATGTTGCTGGTTTGCTCGAAGACCGACTCACCAAAGCCAAAGAGGATCTGGAGGAAGCTCGGGAAGCGATCAAGGCACTCTGCGAACCGGTGGAACCACCCAGAGAAACGTTGGAGTATCTGCGTTTCTTTTGTGCTGAAGAATCAGGTAATGCCGAGCAGTTAAAGGAAAACGAACCGAAGCGACTGGCGCTCTATAAGATGACCGCTGCTCTCCTGAGATCCTTTGCCAATCTGGCCAGCGAACTTGCTGCCGCTGGTTACACTTCCGTGGAGATTGAGACAATCAAAAGCGAAGTCGACCACTTCGACAAGGTCCGGAACGAGGTGAAGCTGGCCAGTGGAGACTACATCGACCTGAAAATGTACGAACCCGCGATGCGGCACCTGATCGACACCTACATCCGTGCAGAAGAAAGCGAGAAGATATCGGCGTTCGACGACCTCTCCTTGATCGAACTCATAGTGGAACGGGGCGAAGCTGCTGTCGAAGCACTTCCAAAGTCTATTCGAAAGAATAAAGAGGCGGTTGCCGAAACCATTGAGAACAACGTCCGCAAACTGATCATCGACGAGCACCCCATCAATCCCAAGTATTACGACGAGATGTCGGAACTGTTGAAGGCTTTGATTGAGCAACGTCGGCGGGATGCCATCACCTATCAGGAGTATCTGTCCAAGATCGTAGCACTGACCAAGAAGGTGAAGATTCCCGACTGGGCAACATACCCAGCCAGTCTGAATACCAGAGCCAAACAGGCATTGTATGACAACTTGGACAAGGATGAGGTGCTTGCTGTGGCGGTGCATAACGCCGTCCGCGAGAGCATGCAGGATGACTGGCGGGGGAACTCGGTCAAGATCAAAAAAGTCAAGAACGCGATCAAGGCTGCTCTGAATAATGACGAGGTCCGCACCAAGCTGATTCTTCAACTGGTTACTGATCAGCATGACTACTGAATCACACCAGATCACGGTTAGCGGCATTACCGTCGAGGTGGTACGCAAAGCGATCAAAAACCTGCATCTGGGGGTCTATCCTCCCAACGGCAGGGTAAGGGTTGCTGCACCGACAGCGATGTGTGATGAAGCGATCCGACTGGCGGTGATCGGCAAGCTGGGTTGGATCAAGAAACGTCAGACTGGGTTCGCCAATCAGGAACGGCAATCTCCTCGGGAGTACGTTACTGGCGAGACACATTACTACCGTGGTAAACGATACCGGTTGAATGTGGTCTATCAGAACGGTCAGGCAATGGTAACTGTCAGCAAACTCAGCACCATCAATTTATATGTCCAAGTCGGTAGTGATACTGCTCGACGTGAGCGAGTGCTGTACGATTGGTATCGCTCTCGACTGAAAGAACTGATACCCGAACTATTGGAGAAGTGGGAACAGATCATCGGCGTCAAGACGACTGTATGGGGCGTGAAGCGGATGAAAACCAAATGGGGGACTTGTAACATCAATGCCCAACGCATCTGGTTGAATCTGGAGCTGGTCAAGAAGCCGATCCACTGTTTGGAATACATCATCGCCCACGAACTGGTGCATCTGCTGGAGCGACACCACAACGACCGCTTCACCGCATTAATGGATCAGTTCATGCCATTGTGGCGGCAGTATCGGGATGAACTGAACCGAGCACCGCTGGAGCATGGTGAGTGGGAGTATTAGGAAGAGAAAATGTGCGGCCACGGAGCCAAAAGAGTGTTCCATCCTTAGTCTCTGGCTTTCCCTTTTCCATCCCGTGGGTATTGCAGAGTGAATTTGCTATTCAATAGGATATAAACACCTACAAGCACCAACAGTCCCCAAATGCCAAATTTTTGAAACACATTGATCAAGGTATCCACTGTGTTTATTCCTCCCCAGTTTTATGTATCTTGACTGGACGCTTACGTGTCCGTCTCGTGGCAGATTCAGTCTTCTGTTGCTCCCTCGCTTCAATTGCCTCCTCAGCAAGAGGAGTCGCTGCTTTTATGAGTCCTACAAAGTGATAACTGTTTGTTTGCTGACCATATTTCGGGTGAAATCTTGTTTGGCGGCTAATTAAACCGTCTTTTTCCATGCGAGCAATTCGACGCCTGACCGTGCTTTTATCAATTCCCATGCACTCAGCTATGGATTGTTTCGATGGATGAGGCATGTTCTCGGAATACCACCAGTGCTTGGCAAGATGTAGAAGTATGTTGATGTCAACCGCATCAAGTCCCAATGCTTTTTGCCGATCAAGGATTACGGAGGGAAGAACCGTCCATCCTGCTTTCATCAACGTCTGGGTCCACTTTTTTTCATTGTGACTTAGCTGCTCCTGCGCTTCTTTTGTAATGGTTGCCATGGCACTATCTCTCCGATATAATGATATATGTTCAGCCTTTGAAACTAAAATAACTGATAATACTGACTAAATCAAGTGGCACCGGTAGGCACGTATGCACATGGCAGAGGGCGTGTAAGCCTCTCGCCGGTATGCCAGAATGCACATGGGCCGAAGTTGCTGCTGACTCCCTAAATAGATATACGACAAGCATGACACAGAGTGACAGGACAACCCTTAACAAAGAAACAGTATATTGAACCCCGTGTGTACAAGTGCCTAGGGGGGGTATAAAAATAATTCTGTGGTTATCACGACCAGACCAGACCGACCGACATGAAGTAGTAACCACGATATCACTTGATGCTCCATGGTTACCATCCGGTAACTTACACTCCGTGACAACCATATCCCAAACTAGAGAATCGCCATCCGAGTGGCACTGGTCATCGAATCCGGCAAACTGAAACCGGCGTGGTTCGAGCATACCGAGAAACGGTCCGGTGGCCGGATCTTCATCAAAGAGAAATGTCCTATCTGGTCCCACCATCATGGCTCGACAATGATCATCAACTTCGCGGACGCTGCTCGTGAGAACGGCTACCTACTCTCGTTGAACACCGAGGAAATTACATTGGTTCTTGGCGTGGTCGAGGTGTAATGTGTTGGGAAAATGGAGTGCGCTGTCATTGGACCGGATGGTTGATTGCAGCTTCCATATTTAATCTGTGGCACATCACGTCGGAGCGTGGTTGCTTACAGATATCCCTGTAGGTTCTGGCGGTACTGCAATGATCAATACGGAGCAGCGACTACGTCATCAGCATGTCAGGAAATTCAGATCCTTGTGGTGTTACCAGTCACCGTGTCACCGCCGTGTCACCAGAACATTCAGGAACCGGATGATCATTGTTGCTCCATACCGACCTGTTGATGGCTGTTCGATTGTGTGTGCTGGTGGTACAGGGAACTGGTGCATCGGGATGATTCTCCGGCGTTTATAGTTTCGCAGGGTGTGGTGCTGGAGATATCGATTGCCGGTACCGTTCGAGTGCAGCATCTGGTGGTGCCACGCTAAATATGAGATGGGATTACACTGGGTGGAAGTAGGATGCCAATCACAGCTATGGGCTTTCCACGAAGGTCAGGATTTGCCTGTTGCTCTACGGATGCGAAGAACGCATTTCATGTCGCTGTGCATAGTTCG
>JGI24147J20444_1001598_pt1 | contig 10805 bp, 7 predicted proteins | sample BarGraIncub1133A_FD_20444 | JGI IMG/M metagenome (IMG submission 20444) | reverse complement strand
ATGTCTGCAGATTTCAATGGCCTTTTCGTAAGTCTCCCGGCAAGCTGCATAATCCCATCCGTTTACTTCAAATATTTCATAGCCTTGACCACCTTCTTCTTCGCGGGCAAAACCCTTTAAGACAGCAGATATGTTTTGTTTGGTGGTCTGGAGCAGGGCAGGGACTGAAATGCCATAACCATCGTCCCATACAGAAATGGCCAACGGGACCTGTAAAACCCCTGCAGCATTGAATGTCTCCCAGAAGTGGCCTTCTGTAGTAGCGGCATCGCCAATTGTACCGAAAGCTACTTCGTTGCCATTCTTCGAAAACTGGTTCTGATAGGTAAGTTCAGGATGTTGGCGGTATAGTTTTGAGGCTTGTGCCAGTCCAACCAACCTGGGCATCTGTCCGGCGGTAGGGGATAGGTCGGCAGCGGTAATTTTCAGTTCGCTGAGTCGTTTCCAGTTTCCTTCATCATCGATGATACGGGTAGCCCAGTGATTGTTCATGACCCTACCTGTAGTCTGTGGGTTGAAGGCAGGATCGGTATCCCCGTAAATCTGTGCGAAAAACTCTTCCAAAGAGAGCATTCCGGCAGCAAACATGAACGTTTGATCTCTATAATATCCAGAACGCCAGTCGCCTGGATTAAAGACTCTTGACATTGCCAGTTGGGGAACCTCTTTTCCATCACCAAAGATGCCGAACTTTCCACGGCCTGAAAGTACCTCCCTGCGTCCAAGCGTACTTGCATGCCTGCTCTCAAATGCGATCCGGTAATCTGATAAAACTTCTTCTTTTGAAAAGCGTTTTGTTGAAGTCAAAGCGCTGGTTGTTACAGTTTTTTCTTCCAAATAAATGAGTTCATTATTATCCGTGTTTGTTGTATTTGAAATTGTAGTAATGGGCTTTTTCTTCATGTTCGGGTAATAATGTTTTATAAAATACAGACTATTGGTCAGGTTAAATCCTAATATTCTCTAACCTTTAACAAAGTTTTGTGAGCTTGGTTCAAATTCTGTCGAAAGCTTTTCAATGTTATGTTTTGAATATTTAATTCAACGTGTTATCAGTTGACTGAATCCGGAGCACTATATTACATAAAAAAAGGTTATTGAAAAGCGTGTTGGTGAAAATGTAGGGGCCGCCCTTGTGGCCGCCCATGGGTTTTGTTGGTGAATTTGTTTAAAAATAAAATTTGCATAATCCAAGGGCGGCCACAAGGGCGGCCCCTACATTTTTACAATACTCTAAATAAAAGTAATTATATGCCTTACTATATTATGAAAACTTAAAAATGAAATCAACCCGGATCTTCTTCTTTTCTTTGAAAATTATTTAATTTTGTTTACTAAGAAATTAACAACAGATAGTTAATAAGTTTACTTCACAAAACATGTTTTCTGAAAGATTTTTCTTATTTTTACTGATTAGAAGATTTTTGATTATCTGTTTTTAAGCATTTGCAGTGGTTTCCTCTTTTTAAACAGGGTGAAAAGATGAAAATATTTAATAACAAGTAGAATACTCAAATCATTCTTCACACTTTATCATATTGATAAACATGTATATATGAAGGTTTTTTTGCTTATATTGACAATGTTAATTTTTCAGATATCTGTACGCGCCCAGCTTTTTGGTGGGAAAACGGATAGGGAGAATATACAACAGAAAGTCGCCTCGGAGCATACCGTAAGTTCTGTAAAAGCGAGTATAAGTGAAATTACAGGGTGGGTATTAAAAGATAATACCAAATGGATCAGTTTGAAAAATGTAATTCCAAATCCTGACCCAAAGTATATATTACCTGATAAGGTACTTGGTCAGGACAATCTTTCAATAATGGAGATCAGAGAAACACAGGCTAACGGAAAGACATATGCTGTACTGGTCTTAAAATATTATATGCCACATTATGAATTTCCTACACTAAAAGAAGGCTTTTCACCAGCTAAAGTCCTTGATTTCTATGTATTTCCAGCAGAAAGGATCCTGCAGATATTACCCGACACGCTCTCATTAGGCGTACCACATTCCATTAATCTTGATGTTGCGGTGAGTGGAAGAATAGAGAACTATGAGACTAAAGACATTGATTTCGAAGTAAATACAGCCATACAGCGATTTGCAGGTAACCGTATTATTAATCCTACAAATCTATTGATAGCAGTTATGCCCTATAATCTGGATGGAAAGGATCATGTGAAGTTTAAACTCATCAAAACGTATCCGGGTGAAAAAATTTACCAGCCTTTTTTAATGGATGATATTGTAGTGAGTCTTTTCAATCATTCTTATTATGAATGCCTGAGAAGCACTTTTGCAAATTTCTTTAACAGCGCCTCAGTACTAGCTTTGGCCGATATGCCTGCAGGCGAACAGCCTACAGATTTTAATGGCTTTTTCATAAGAGGTGTTCGGGCGTATGACCGGGACGATTATTACAATGCAATAACAGATTTCACCAATGCAATCCGTTTGACACCAAATGAGAAGTTTTATCCTGTCTATGCATACAGAGGAAATGCGAAGTTTAAACTGGGAGATATGGAAGGATCACTGACTGATCTGAATACAGCTGTTTCGTTAAAGCCACTGGATAAACAATTTTTTTCTGTTTATGCTCAGGTATTTCTTAACCGGGGAACAGTAAGGTATTTCTTAAAGGATATTGCCGGAGCCCGTGAAGATTGGCAAAGGGCAGCAGAACTCAATGAGCCAAAATCAGCAGAATACCTTAAATTGTATTTCAAATAACTTTATTATTAAGTTGAAGTAATTATCAGGAATGAAAAAAATACTCCTCGCCATATTCGCTTTACTTCCTGTCATGGCAGCTTTTGCTCAGGTAGACTTTACAACTTCGAACCAGAAATTTGATCAGTATTGGATTGGAGGAGTACATTACGGATTTGCACAAATACATGGTGATGTAAGCAATAAAAGTTTTTTTGCAAAACTGGGGAAGGAATCAAAGCCTTCTTTTGGATTCAGCTTGAGCCGACAGATTTCACCTGCTTTATCATTTAAAATCAGTTATTCAATTTCTAATTATTTTAGTAAGGACAGCCTTTTCTGGGCTAAGGATACAGTTAGAAAAATAAATCTTATAAAAAAGAATCTTTCGGTGACTGGGAAATTCAGTGAATTTGGTATATATGGCACGTTAAATCTAAATAAGCTTTTCGATAAAAATGCCGGAAATAATTGGAATGTATATTTTTCAGGTGGAGTAGGATATACCAATTGGAATTGTGATTTGAAAGATGAGGATTTAAGCACAAAGGATTCTGCAAAATATGTTGCTCACGTAAAAAGCTCTAAGTACACAAATATTACTATGCCTGAACTTTCATCTAGCATTGGTTTTATAAATAAATTATCAACTTCACTTGCTTTCGGTGTTCATTTTCAACTTACAGACAGAATCGGATTGTCTCTTGAACAGGCATATCTTATTTCCGGATCTGATTTAGTAGATGGGTATGCTAACGGTTATACTGATGTAATCTCAACAACAACTCTTGGCGTCACTATTAATTTACAAAAGTTAAGTTCTGCATTATTGAAAAACGGTGGGGAGAAACCTAAGTCTTATCCTACATATCAATCGAAACCATCAAGACCTGAAAAGCGTACTTCAAGGAGAGGCACACCCAAGACTCAGCCTGAAATACAGGAATATACCGGATATAATGCTTTATTACCTCCCCCTCAACCTAAAATTGATACTACCCAAAAAGGGAAATCAGGTATAACAAATACAGGTAAAAATATATGGGTAGCTGAAGCAGACTCAGGTCAGTTGCAGATTACAGGTAACGGTAAGGTAAAGAATGACGTTTATACTAGTGCAGAACCACAGGTTACTGCAAATTTAATAACCGGGTTAGTCCCAACATATCGTGTCCAGATACAGGCCAGCAAGACCTATATTCAGGTTGAATCTGTGATTACAAAGCTTGATCTCAAGGAAAAAGTCTCTGTGGAGTTGAGACCTGATGGTTGGTATCGCTATTACATTGGTCAATTTACATTATTGCCGGAAGCAAGAGCCAAGCTGGCAGAGATGCGCGCTAAAGGATTGAAAGATGCTTTCATTGTAAGCTTTAAAACAAATACCCGGAAGGTGATAAAATAATACTTACCAGGAGAACTCTCGGTTTGAGGTTTTTGTCTTTCTTAATTTTCAGCTTAAAATTGTTCAAATACGCCCAGACCAAACAGGGCAAAATCATATTTTACAGGATCAATTCTGTCAAAGTTACGTAAGGCTGCTGTGAGTTCCTCAGCAGCCTTGCGGTCATTGCTTGTTCTGTTCAGCAGACCTAGTTTTCTGGCTACCCTGCCACTGTGAACATCAAGCGGGCATATCAATAAAGCGGGCGAGATATTTTGCCAGATGCCAAAATCTACTCCATTTTCATCTTTTCTCACCATCCACCTGAGGAACATGTTCAATCGTTTTGCCGCGGAACCCTGCAAAGGATTTGCAAGATGACGTCCTGTTCGCGTAGGATCACCTATACCTGTGAAGATATTTCTGAAATTAGAAATGGCAGAATAGGCTCCCTCTGAAAAAACAGAGGTAAATGCAGTTTCCATACCCCCTTCTGATCGATAGAGCTGTTGCAGTGCTCTGATGAAGTAAAGACAATCAACGCCATTAAACGTTCGGTAAACGAACTTCTCAACCGACTTTAGATCCTGTTCATTGGCGTTCATGATAAAATCATAGGGAGAGTCATCAAGAAGCTGCATCAGCAGGAGCGACTTTTGAATGATAGATTTGCGCTGACCCCAGGAGAGGGTAGCCGTCAGGAATCCTGAAATCTCGATATCTTCTTTCCGGGAAAAACGATGAGGAATTGAAATAGGGTCGCTGTCAATAAAAGCAGTTTTGTTGTATTGCAGGGCTTTCAATTCCAGAAAAGAATACATTTCATCGGGTGATAAGGCTTTATCGGTCATGACTACTAGAACAAAGTAAATCGGGTTGAGTTCAATAAAAAAAGCCCACCTTGCGGATGGGCTTTATAAAAAGTTATATTGTTGATTAGTCTCCGAAAGAGATACCAACACCGCGGGCTGTCTGAACCAAAGCAGAATCAGTTTCTACAAAATTGTATTTTGCAATTGCTTCTGTAAAAGGAACAGCAATGATGTTAGGATGACGGTAAGCAACCATCTCTCCAAACTGACCATCTAATACCATTTCCATTGCCTTAACACCAAATTGGGTAGCAAGGATACGGTCATAAGCGATTGGAGTGCCTCCTCTTTGTAAGTGACCAAGGATAGTTTCGCGCATGTCGTAGGGACAACCTGCACGTTTCAGACTATCAACAAGCTGGATTGCAACTCCACCCAAACGAAGGTTTTCGTAACCTATTTCTTCGGATTTCCTGACAACCATATCACCTTGTTTGTTCTTAGCGCCTTCGGCCACAACGATCAGGGCATAACCCTTATCTTTATGGTAGCGAGACTCAATCTTTTCAATTACTTTATCAACTTCGTAAGGAATTTCAGGGATCAGACAAACATCTGCACCACCGGCAATAGCTGCACTCAATGCAATCCAACCGGCAAAACGACCCATTACTTCAAGAACAAGCACACGATTATGGCTCATTGCAGTAGTCTTGAGTTTATCAACAGATTCTGTTGCAATCTGAACAGCAGTCTGATAACCAAATGTAAAGTCAGTAGATGAAAGGTCGTTGTCAATGGTTTTAGGGACACCAATAACATTTAAACCCTTTTCATAAAGTGCCTGTGAAATACGTTGTGAACCGTCGCCACCAATATTGATAACTGCATCGATTCCCATATATTGCAGCTTGCGGATCATTTCATCTGAACGATCTACTTCACTCCATGAACCATCTTTGTTCTTGATAGGCCAGGCAAAGGGACCACCTTTATTTGTAGTACCGATAATTGTTCCACCCATTGCATGAATATCCTGAACAGCTTTTTCGTCCAGTACCATTATCTCAGTTGGCTCTTTTAAAACACCGTCGAAAGCTTGAATACTTCCGATTACTTCCCAGTCTTTTTCTTGTGAAGCCCTGTGAACAATAGCACGGATGACCGCATTCAATCCCGGACAATCTCCTCCGCCTGTTAATACTAATACTCTCTTCATATTTTTATATATAGCTTAAACTTTTTTTCTTCAAGTCGAACAAAGACCTTCTTGGCACTTTATTAAATTTTTTGCAAAAGTAATAAAAAAAAATCCCTTTTCCACCCTCACAGCTTCCAAGCTATGTTTTTTTAAAGGATTTTAACGAAAAATGAAAAATGGTAAAGAAAAACTTATGTTTTTGTAATCTTAATGAAATGTTTTTTAAAGGTATTCCTGAAATATTTGCAAAATATTTATTCTCCACCCTGAATATAATGAGGGTAAATGAATTTTGTACATAATTTAAAGAAATCCAACTTTTATGTAGGTATCATGCAGTTTTCACAGCTTTTTTGCTAATAGTTTTATAATTTTGTAAAATAATTTAGAAACCTTTAATAATCTCTATATTTAAACTAAGAATATGGCAAAGCGGAAAAGTATAGGTCTGGTTGCACACGACCAAATGAAAAATGATCTTCTTGAATGGGTGGAATTTAATGTAGGGTCTTTAATTCAACACGATATCGTTTGTACAGGAACAACAGGAAAACTGATCGAATTGGTTTTGCGTCGTTACGTTGCTAAGAATCCGGATGCTTCGTATCGTTTGAAACGACTGAAGTCAGGACCCTTAGGTGGAGATCAACAGTTAGGAGCCATGATCGTGGATGGAAAGATTGATACATTCATCTTTTTCTGGGATCCAATGATGCAACATGCACACGATGTTGACGTGAAGGCATTGCTTCGTATCGCTGTTTTATATAACATCCCGACTGCTTCTAACCGTTCAACTGCTGATTTTATTATTTCATCACCGTTGTTTCAGACTGATTACAAACCAAAAGTCAAAGACTACAGCGATTATATCAATCGGATCACAAATACAACAATCCCGAGGGAATTGAAATAAAAGGTCTAAATATTTAGGCTGGCAACTGAAGTTGATATCCTGACACGTAGAGACGCAATATTTTGCGTCTCATATACATATAGATCTTCAATACCTGAGACGCAAAATATTGCGTCTCTACGATGATAGCGATTTATAAAACTATCGATTACAGATAGCAGCATATGAACAATATTTACAGCGATCGGGGTCTGTTGTTGCTGTAAAGGCAAAATCTGTATCATATATCTGCTTGAGTAAGTCACACAGAACGTTTTCAAAGTCTTTGTAGCCATCCGTTGAATGCCATGCTTCACTGTCATCCAGCGGCATCAGGTAGCTGGCATACTTCCGCAAACTGATGATACCGGGCATGATATCAGCATATCCACCATTAATGATTTCGGGGTTCTTTTCGATCAGAAATTTATAGATCAATAATTGAAATGCTTTTGACTTGCCGGGATCTGTAAGCAGTTCAGCAGCATCAAGCAGTTTCAGTTCTTTTCGTTCATCAACATTGCCTGTCTTGTAGTCAATCAGACGAAGTGTGTCACCGGTCTGGTCAATGCGATCGATAAACCCTTTGATTATTACATCCCGTTTTCCATCATCGGATCTTTTATCGTCAAGAGAAATATGAAAGCTGAGTGCTTTTTCCAACTCCCGGATATGAAGAGGTTGTTTATCTTCTTGTATGACTGAAAGTTCCTTTTTTAAATAATTAACCACATAGAGTTGTGAAACCTGAACGATGAGCAGATTCTTTCCTTCAGTATAGCTTCCTTTAAATTCTTTGTTGGTATCCAAAACCTGATGCGTGACAAGTGGAACCTTACTGATCATTGCCTTGATGTGCTCAGGCCGGATCAACTCATTGATATAATCCTGATAGAGAATGTGCAATACATCATGGATGACTGTTCCCATGACTGATGCATCGATCGTCTCTTCAATTTCTTCAGTCTCTGATAATTTAAGTACTACTGAAAAGTAGAACTGCAACGAGCAGTTGACGTATTTTGAAAGCGTTGAATGTGAATATCCAGTATCTGCTAATTTGTCCAGAAGAGTTAGGATAGCTGTAGTCTTCGGAATCGAAATCCCTTCTTTGTCAGGTTTTCCAGCTTGAGGCAATGAGAGAATGCCAATATCAATGACCGAATTGGGATTAACTCTGGTCAACTCTTCCTGCAGTTGCAATATAAAACGGCTCTTGTCACCACCTCCCATGTTGTTGGGTTCCGTGTTATAAAACATCCAAACATCTTTTGAACGCTGCAGCAATCGATAGAAATGATAGGCCATTACAGCATCTTTGTCCGTGTGGATCGGAATACCAAATTCTGTCTTGATATTGTAAGGAATAAAAGAATCGTGTTTTCTGGAACCCGGCAGCAGGTCATCATTGGCTCCAAGCAAAATCACCCTGTCGAAATCAAGTGTCCTGGTTTCGAGCATTCCCATGATCTGAATTCCTTTCAGGGGTTCTCCATAGAACGGAATCTTTTCCAATTTCATCAACTGTAGTATGATCTGCCTGAGCGTTTCAATATTATTCATGGCTCCGTATCGGCTGTACATCTTTTTCAGACGATAGATCAGGCGGGCAAAGGCAAAAAAGTATTCATGTTCTATGGGTAAATCGCCTGTTCCGGAAATGGCTGCAGGATGAGGGAACGCCTGCTTCAGACTATCTGTCAGCAAGGTCAGGTTTTCCAATGCCCCCGATGCAGTCTGCCATGCTTTGGTGAGTAATAATTCCAGGAAATTAATCATTCGGGGATCGGTTTCTTTTCCCGATTCCTGATATGATTTATTGATATTTTTTGCAGTTTGGAAAGGTAATTTTGAATTCCTTAATTCGATTGCCAATGAATTCGTTGCGCCATAACCACCTGCAAGTCTTGCTACATATGGATGCATCAATAACCGCAGTAGTTCTTTTGTATAAAACAAAGGCGCTGCTTTACCTCCTGAAACCTGCAATGAAGTCGCATGCATTCCAAATATGGAATCGATGAGGCTGAAAAGGGGAGTGTAAGTAAGCGAGAAACCCATGGTGACATTGAAGTCGCCTGATGCTTCGGGAATAGCATTCAGAACAGGCAATAACAAAGATTCATCTGCCAGAACCAATGCCGTTCCGGTGAGGTCTTTGTTTTCCTGAAGCAATTTGGAAATAAGCCGTCCTGCTTCTTTTGCCTGGGTGACTTTATTGGGCACTCCCCGGATGATGATATGCTTGTCATTATCCTTAAAATAATTACCCTTCCAGTGAAATTCACCTTTGCCTGAAGGCCTCATATACATATTAAGAAATCGTCCGGCTTCATGGACAGGATTGTCTACATAATAACTATCGGCATCCCATAACATTTCTGCTTTTCCACTGCGTTCAAGTCGTGTTGTGATTTTCTCTTCGGCTTTGGTTAGCGCATTGAAACCAATGAAGAAGATCTTGTCATACGCGATGGTGTCCATCCATTCCTTTTCTTCAGCAAGTTTGCGGTAAGCCATTCCTTGCCAGGCCATCTTTTCGTTCTTCAGGAAATCATGCAACTCTGTGTAGTAAACCTGCATGGATGAGAAAAATGAAAGGTAATTTTTCTCGAATTCTGTCAATGGCTCTCCCGAAGGATTCCAAAGTTCAAGCGCTTTGTCGTCGCTCAGATATGAATACAATTGTTTGGGATCGGCCAGATAGAGATCGACTTCATTGAAGTCGCCCAAAAGCATCTGACCCCATTGCATGAATTTCTCAAAGGGTTGTGCATTCTCTCCTTCAATTTTGGCATGAACTGCGTGCAACTCGAACAGAAGACTCATTGTGTCAGCCAGTTTGTAGCCGGAGTATTTTACAGCAAAGTCTTCAATGGTAAGCATTTCAGGCAACCAAACGGGTTTGTCTATCAGTCTGGCGAGGTATTTTCTGAGATAAAGTGACGCACGCCGGTTGGGAGAAACCACACAAACCCTGTCGAGTTTGTCTTTATACGCTGAGTAAATATAGGCTGCGGTCTGTTCTAAAAAGCTCTCCATTGTTTTAAATCTAAGATATTATTTTGGCCTTTTCCTGTTGTATACTGATCAAAACTTATACAAGCCTACTGCTGTTTCGGCTGTTTTCAGTTCTTCAATCTTTCCAACATCGGTCCAAATGTCTTTATTGTGGTGGTATGCCATAATCTTATTTGATACAGACAGACGAAGATAAACATCAATCAGTGAAAACTTTCCGGTTTCACTGATCAAATCCAATAATCTGTAATCAATAACCTGAATACCACTGAAAGCCCAAAGGAATTGCTTATCTGGTTGGGTTTCAGGGGATGGTATTTTTACTTCATTTGTTAATTTATTGCACCAACCTATCAATAAATCATCATCATCAAAAATAAGTAATCTTGAAGAATTACGGACTCTGACAGCCAGAGTGGCCAGTGCCTGATGGTCCAAATGGAACTGATATAAGGCCTTCAGGTCGATGTTTGAAATGATATCAACGTTGTGTATCAGGATGGGTTGACCCTCTTTAAAATAGCGCTGAGCATTTTTTAAACCACCCCCTGTATCAAGCAAAAGATCGCTTTCGTCCGAAATGATGATTTCAGCGCCGAAACCTTTATTCTCTTCTAAATATTTAATTACCAGAGGAGCAAAATGATGTACATTGACAACAATTCGATCAAACCCGGCCTCTTTGAGTCGGTTTATATTCCATTGCAGCAATGTCTGGCCATTAAATTCGACCAGCGCTTTGGGTTTATTATCTGTTAATGGCTTGAGACGGG
>JGI24147J20444_1001579_pt1 | contig 10881 bp, 8 predicted proteins | sample BarGraIncub1133A_FD_20444 | JGI IMG/M metagenome (IMG submission 20444) | reverse complement strand
CCCATATCTACAGGTTTCCCCTGAGCTGCGATCAGCTCTTCATTGATCTTGGTCTCATTTTCTTCAAGCTGCTTGGCAACTTTGGTAAATTGAGCCTGCAGATCTTTGTTTTTAGTCTGCGCAGCTAAAGCCTCTGCCCAGTATAGTGCAATATAGAAATGGCTACCCCTGTTATCGATCTGACCAACTTTACGAGCCGGGTTCCTGTTGTTATCCAGGAATTTGGCAGTTGCCTGATCAAGGGTATCCGCTAAAAGCTGGGCTTTTTCATTTTTGAAGGTATTAGCCAGATGCTCCAATGACACGGTCAGCGCCAGGAATTCACCAAGCGAATCCCATCTCAAGTACCCTTCCTGCTGGAACTGCTGAACATGTTTGGGTGCCGAGCCGCCTGCACCTGTTTCGAAAAGTCCGCCGCCAGCTAGAAGCGGTACGATTGAGAGCATTTTTGAACTGGTACCCAGCTCAAGAATCGGGAACAGGTCGGTGATATAATCCCTCAAGGCATTTCCGGTTACGGAAATTGTATCTAAACCGGCTTTTGCTCTTGGGAGTGTGAAGCGCATTGCTTCAACAGGAGACATAATCTGAATATCGAGACCATTGGTATCGTGATCTTTCAGGTACTGATTCACTTTCAGAATCATCTGGGCATCATGTGCCCTGTTTTTATCCAACCAGAATATTGCCGGTGCGCCAGTGGCTCGTGCCCTGTTTACTGCAAGCTTGACCCAGTCCTGAATAGGCAGATCTTTTGCCTGACAACCACGCCAGATATCGCCTTCTTCTACAGTGTGCTGGAACAGCACCTCTCCCGCAGCATCGACGACACGCACAGTGCCATTTCCCGAAACCTTGAAGGTTTTGTCGTGAGAACCATACTCCTCAGCCTTTTGTGCCATGAGGCCGACGTTGGAGGTGCAACCCATGGTCGAGGGATCGAAGGCCCCGTTTTTCTGGCAGAACGCAATGCACTCCTGATACCACTCAGAATAGCAGGTGTCGGGAATGACGCACTTGGTATCGTGCAGTTTGCCGTCCGGGCCCCACATCATCCCCGAGTCACGGACTACAACGGGCATTGATGCGTCGATGATGATATCGTTACTAGCATGAAGATTGGTGATTCCCTTAGCAGAGTCAACCATCGCCAGCTCAGGTCTTTTCTTATAAACTGCCTGGATATCCGCTTCTATCTCTGCCTGTTTGTCTGCCGACAAATTCTTTATTTTCAGGTAAAGGTCGCCCATACCAAGATCCGGATTGACACCAAGCTCTTTAAAAGTAGCAGCATGTTTATGAAAAACATCCTGGTAGAAGACGGAGACGAAATGACCGAACATGATCGGATCGGATATTTTCATCATTGTTGCTTTGAGGTGTACTGAGAACAACACACCTTTTGCTTTTGCGTCATCGATCTGCTCGGCAATGAATGTGCGCAGAGCACGAACATTCATAAATGCCCCGTCAAGAACTTCACCTTCCAACAGAGGCAGTTTTTCTTTAAGAACGGTGACTTTTCCAGCTTGATCTACAAACTCGATTTTTACAGTGCCAGCCTTTTTCATCGTAGTGGATTTTTCACTATGGTAAAAATCTCCAGCTGTCATATGTGATACATGCGTCTTCGATTCCGGGCTCCAGGCACCCAGTTTAACCGGATGCTTTTTGGCGTACTGTTTTACTGAAGCTGCCACCCTTCTATCAGAGTTTCCTTCGCGCAGAACGGGGTTAACGGCACTTCCCAGACATTTGGCATACCTTGCATTAAGTACTTTATCTGCATCGGTTTTCGGCTCTTCAGGATAATCAGGCAGCTTATACCCCTGGTCCTGCAGCTCTTTAATGGCGGCTATCAGCTGCGGTATCGAAGCGCTGACATTAGGCAGCTTGATTATATTGGCTTCCGGCTTTTGCGTAAGCGCTCCCAGATAGGCAAGTTCATCCGGCTGTCTTTGGCTCTCGGTCAGATTCTCGGGAAAGTTAGCGATAATCCTGGCTGCCAGCGAGATGTCTCTTGTTTCAACAACAACACCTGCAGCCTTCGTAAAGGCGTTGACGATAGGAAGAAGTGAGTATGTTGCCAGTGCGGGTGCTTCATCAATTCCTGTCCAGATAATTTTTGCTGTTTCCGTTGTCATGTATCTCTCCTTAGATTTAATACCAGATAGCCAATGGCCCTATGAAAGCAGTTTTGCGGTCTGTTACCGGATTAACTCAATGTGTTTATTCTAGCGGATAACTCATTATTTGAGTACCGGCTGATAAAATGAATATGGTGTTTTTTAATAAAACTATTTATATATACCGATATGTTATAGTCATAGTAAATATCTCGTATACAGTATACAAAACCCATTTGGCTGTCAAGGGAAAATCGGATCACGCCAAACGGTTATCGCGATTGCAATCGGGCCGGAATATTATTTATTTTATTGGAATAACGCCGCGCTTCGAAGGCTTCATCACGGCTGAAATTGCGCGGTATGACGAAAACCTGGCCGGGCCAGAGCCGTTTGGGATCACGAATCTGGTCGCGGTTGGCGCGATAGATAATCGGCCAGAGAGTCGAATCATTATAAATCTCCGTTCGGGCGGAAATCTGCGGCAACGTTTCGCCACGGCGAACGGTATAAGTAGTTGGTAGCGCTGGCGGGGGTTCTTTTGTTTTTTTCTGTTCCAGTCGTGCGGCTTCAGCTGATCTAGCCAGCTGTTGATCTCTCATGCGCACCTCCGCTTCAGCAGCGGCTCGCATCAACTGTTCTTCTTCAGCCTTTGCAGCAAGCTCCGCTACACGCTGTTGCTTCTCTGCTTCTCGAAGCTTCATTGCCTGCTGCACCTCAGACTGCAGCAGCCCGGCCTTCTGAAACGCCAACCGGTAATAGACATCTGCGCCCCTATCATCTTCACGAACGTGATAGAGCGCTTCACCATGTTCGAACGTTTCCAAAAGATTCCGGTACTCTTGAGGGAACAGTACCGGGGCTTCTTGACGCCCAAGCTCTTCAACGAGAGGAGCTGCCTTGATTCGCCAGGAAGGAACCGGTGTAGAACAGGCCGCCAAGAGTGCAGCACACAAGAGTATGCAAACAACCTGGCGGCCCTTTCCAATCCGGACAGACCGGATACGTGGTTTAATGAAGCTATTTTCTGCCATAAAAGCACTGAAAACAACTTCTAACGCACTAAACATGATCAAGCCTGCTTTTCGGCCAGACGTATTCCAAGTTCACGAAGTTGTTTGGTGTCAACTGACGAGGGAGCCTCAGACATCATACAGGTGCCCTTCTGGGTTTTCGGGAAGGCGATAACATCCCGGATGGAATCGCTGCCGGTCAGCAGCATTATCAATCGATCCAGGCCAAATGCGATCCCGCCATGCGGTGGAGTTCCAAACTCAAGAGCATCGAGCAGGAAGCCGAACTTGCTGCGAGCATCCTCAACGCTCATTCCCAACAGTTTGAACATCTGCGACTGAACATGTTCCTGATGAATTCTGATAGAACCACCACCGATCTCATTGCCGTTCAATACCAGATCGTACGCCTTGGCGCGGCAGCGTCCCGGATCGGACTCGACAAAATCCAGATCCTCATCCATCGGCGCGGTGAATGGGTGGTGTACTGCACTCCAGCGCTTTTCATCCTCATCCCATTCGAGCAGCGGAAATTCGGTTATCCAGACGAAGCGGTACTCATCCTTGCTCGTCAGCTTAAGGAGGTTTGCCAGATGGTTACGCAATTTACCGAGCGAGTCGTTGACCACCTTGGGCTTGTCAGCGACGAAGAACAACAAGTCCCCCTCTTCGGCAGCAAAGGAGCTGTTCATCGTGGCAATCTCTTCCGCTGTAAAGAACTTGGCAATCGGAGAATGCCACTCACCGTTCTCAATCTTAACATAGGCAAGCCCTTTGGCGCCGTAGATCTTGACGAATTCGGTCAGGTCGTCGATCTCCTTGCGGGAGAACTTCGCACACCCCTTGGCATTGATACCTTTGATTATGCCCCCTTTCGAAGCGACATCAGCAAAGACTTTAAAGCCGGAGGTTTTGACGATGTCGGTCAGGTCGCAAAGCTCCATACCGAAACGAAGGTCCGGATTATCGAGACCAAAACGACGGATAGCCTCGGCATAGGTAAGGCGCTCTACCGGCAGCTGAACCGCAACACCCTTTGCTTCGGTGAAAACACGCGCAATCAGCCCCTCCATGACCGTTATGATATCTTCCTGATCGATGAATGACATTTCGCAGTCGATCTGTGTGAACTCTGGCTGACGGTCGGCACGCAGGTCTTCATCACGGAAACAACGTACCACCTGGAAATATTTGTCAAAACCGGAAATCATCAGGATCTGTTTAAAAATCTGGGGTGACTGCGGCAGCGCGTAAAAATGTCCCTGATTGATGCGGGACGGCACCAAAAAGTCACGAGCCCCTTCCGGAGTTGATTTAGTGAGAAATGGGGTTTCAAGCTCGATAAAACCGTTATCGGTCAGGTATGAGCGGGTCAGCTGAGCGACCTTGGAACGCAAGATCAGGTTATACTGCAACTGGGGGCGACGAAGATCAAGATAGCGGTATTTCAGACGGATGTTCTCATTGATGTCGCTATGTTCGTCGAGCATAAATGGCAGAGGCTTGGAACGGTTGAGCAGCTTGCACTCCAGCACCTGGATTTCAACCTCGCCGGTCTTCATATTCGGATTGACGGTGCCTTCCGGACGCGGGATAACTGTACCCCTGACCGCCAGCACAAATTCACTGCGAACTGATTCGGCAACGGCATGCCCGGACGGGTTAACTTCCGGATCAAATACGATCTGGGTTATTCCCTCGCGGTCGCGCAGATCGATAAAGATGAGTCCGCCATGGTCGCGACGACGCAGTGCCCACCCCATCAGTATCACCTCACTGCCAATATCGGCAGCCCGCAGATCGCCACAGTACTGTGTCCGTTTCCAGCTTCCAAGTCTATCCATGCAATCCTCCGATTATTGATATTATAATTAGTTTATCAGTCGTCCGATGTTCCCAAAGCGGGGCCTGAATTTTTCACTATCCCAGGACCAGTACTTGATAAATGCCAATCCCTTGATCTGATCACGTCGGACAAACTTCCAGAAACGACTGTCGTAGGATCGGTCGCGGTTGTCGCCCATCACGAAGTACGAATCTGCCGGCACGGTAAGCGGGCCGAACGTATCGCGCGGATTCATTTCTTTCGGGATAATATCCTTTTCCTTATGTACTTCGTGCGGATTCGCATACAGCTTGCCATTAACGTAGACCTTCTTTTCCTTCCCCTCCACCACATCACCGGGTACACCGACCACGCGCTTGATAAAATCCTTGCTCGGATCTTCAGGGTACTCAAACACGATCACATCTCCCTGACGCGGGTCACGAATAGTCAGAACGCGCTTATCAATAAACGGTATTTTAGTGCCGTAGATAAACTTGCTGACCAGCAGATGGTCTCCGATCGCCAGCGTATCCTCCATCGATCCGGATGGAATTTTGAAAGCCTGGACAAAATAGGTACGGATTACCAAAGCCAGCAGGACCGCTATTGCGATCGACTCGGCATACTCACGGATCAGACCTTTCTTCTTGACCGGTTCCTGTTGCAACGAAGACAAATCAGCCTGTGATGATTCATGATGTTCTTTCATGCGGATTCCTTTATAAAAGTAATCTGTCAGTCAACCTTCAAAATTGCCAGAAATGCTTCCTGCGGCAACTCAACGTTACCGACGTTCTTCATTCGTTTTTTGCCCTCTTTCTGTTTTTCCAGCAACTTCCGCTTACGGGTGATATCACCGCCGTAACATTTTGCAAGAACATCCTTGCGCATTGCCTTGACGGTCTCACGGGCAATAATTTTATTCCCGATGGCGGCCTGAATGGCCACCTCAAACATCTGCCGTGAAATCAGTTCCTTCATCTTGGCAACCAGATCACGACCGCGGAAATATGCTTTTTCCCGGTGCAGGATCAGTGACAGAGCATCAACCACTTCTCCGTTGATCATGACATTCATCCGCACCAGGTCGCTGCGTCGGTACTCCAGATGTTCATAATCCAGGGAAGCATACCCTTTGGTGATTGATTTGAGACGGTCGTAAAAATCCAGAACGATTTCATTCAACGGCAGTTCATAGATTATCATGACGCGTGTCTGGGTCAGATACTTGATCTCGCGCTGAACGCCACGCTTATCTTCACAGAGCGCCAACACACCACCGACAAATTCATTAGGGACATGAATGTGGGCCAGGATAAAAGGCTCTTCCAGGTACTCGGTGCTTTGCAGTTCGGGCATCTGATTGGCGCTTTGAATAGAATATACTTCGCCGTTTATTTTATGCACCCGATAGACAACCGTCGGAGCGGTCGTAATCAAGTCGAGTCCAAACTCCCGCTCAAGCCGCTCCTGAATAATCTCCATATGCAGCAGGCCGAGGAAACCGCAGCGGAAACCAAAACCGAGTGCCAGTGACGTTTCCGGCTCGAAGGAGAACGATGAATCGTTCAATTTCAGTTTGGCCAGTGCATCCCGTAATTGTTCATACTGAACGGTATCGATCGGATACAGGCCGGAGAAGACCATCGGCGTGACCTCCTTGAAACCATCCAGCGCCTGCAGACACTGGCGATGCAGCAGTGTAACCGTATCTCCGACTTTGGCGTCGGCAACGTCCTTAATACCGGCGATAATGAAACCGACATCCCCCGCCGTCAGTTCCGGCACCTCAACCATCGTTGGCGCAAAGACACCAACCTTGAGTGCCTCAAAAGCGCAGTTAGTAGACATGAGTTGGATCTTGTCACCTTTTTTGAGTGTGCCGTCAAAGAGGCGCACCAGAATGATGACCCCCTGATACTGATCATACCAGGAGTCAAACAACAGCGCCTTGAGCGGAGCGTCAGCGTTCCCTGTCGGTGGCGGAATTTTTTTGACGATCTGTTCAAGGATCTCGTGCGTACCGATCCCCGCTTTGGCACTTGCCAGAACAGCATCATGAGCATCAATGCCGATGATGTCCTCGATCTCCTGCTTGACCCGTTCCGGATCGGCAGCCGGCAGATCGATCTTGTTCAATACCGGAAAGACCTCGAGGTTTATATCAAGGGCAAGATAAACGTTTGCCAGCGTCTGGGCTTCAACCCCTTGGGAAGCGTCAACAACCAGCAAGCCCCCCTCACAGGCAGCAAGCGAGCGTGACACTTCATAGGTAAAGTCAACGTGGCCGGGGGTGTCAATCAGATTGAGAACATAGTCAACACCGGCGTCAGAGCGGTAATTAAGGCGTACGGTCTGGGCCTTGATGGTAATGCCCCGCTCGCGCTCCAGATCCATTTTATCAAGAAACTGGTTCTGTTTATCCCGGTCGGAAACAGTACCGGTATATTCAAGAAGGCGGTCTGCCAGTGTCGATTTGCCATGGTCGATATGAGCAATAATGGAGAAGTTGCGGATTCTACTGATTTCCATGAATTCCTTCGTACTCTAAAAATTAGGACTGTGAAGAATAAATAAAGATGGCGGGAAAGTAAAGAGGAAAAGGGGTGCAGAGATGCCACGCGTACCGCGCAGGTAATTTCAAGGTGCGTATCCTTGTCTTTCTGTAGCACACTTTAATAAGGATGAATCGGCGGCTTTGGCTGCCTACTGCCATTACACTTGACAAACGGACACCTAATAAGGCTTATTTCACATACAGTTCCAGGCTGATGAGTCTGGCAGATCTAAGAGCTGTAACTATCTACTCCAAAGGAATTTCGGTCATTTCACTTTCCCCCTCTCCTATCAAATCAGCCTCGCCCCGAAGCCACGAATACTGGATGCGTCGAGCCATTACCGAAGCTGGCAAGGCGCAGGCCAAGGAGGAGGTGCCGATCGGCTGTGTTATCGTACAGGGTGGCAGAATCATTGCCCGCGGCCATAACCTGCGCGAAACGAGTCAGGATCCGGCAGGGCACGCAGAGTTGATTGCCATACGGAAAGCCGCCCGAAAACTTGGTTCCTGGCGACTCCTTGACACCACCCTGTATGTCACACTGGAACCGTGTACGATGTGCATGGGAGCGATCATACTGGCCCGCATCCCCACCGTCGTCTTCGGCTGTTATGACCCAAAGGGGGGAGCTGCCGGTTCACTCTATGACCTTTCCAGCGACCCCCGACTCAATCACCGCGTTGAACTGCTGCCGCGTGTTCTTGAAACCGAGTGTTCCGGACTACTGAGTGACTTCTTTGTTCAATTGCGGGCGCGTAAACGGCGAGCGCGCATTACTTGACCGTACGAGCTACCTCGTATTCTTCGGGTGTATTCACGTTCATAAACGACGCCGCCTGCCCGCCTAACCTCCGCACCTCATCAAACGCTACCTTCTGGATATTCATCCTGTCCAGAACATTTTCAATCTTCCGTTCACCCTGCTGGATCGCGTTTTCAAAGAGATCTTTGCAGGGTGATGCATAGAGCGCGTGCAGCGGCTCATGCCCCCCTCGCTGTAAGGAATCACCGCGTCATAGCCACACGTACACATATCACACAGGTAGCGAAAACGGCAGGGTCAAGGAACGGCATATCGCACGCGGTTACGAATGTATGGGCGGTGCTGCTGTGAGCCAGTGCCGAGTGCAGACCGGCGATTGAACCGCAGCCGGGATAGATATCCGGGACTTTGCGGCAGAGGAGAAAATCATACTCGAGCGGTGAATTGGTAACGATGCCGACTTTATGAAACAGGGTGGTCAATGTCCGGTAGGTGCGGGTGATCATCGGGGTGCCGTCGACTTCAAGCAGCGCTTTGTTTATCCCCATGCGCCTTGATGTCCCGCCGGCCAGAATAAATCCGGTAACGCCTTCTATTTTGGCGTGTTCCGGCAATCCTTCAATCGCTTCCCGGTTAATGTAAAGGGTATCAGGTTTCATAGTCCTTGGTTTCAGATAAAAATGGGGGAGAACAATGATTGTTCTCCCCCGGATAAATCAGGTTATTACCGCCAACAATGATCAGCCGGCCAGGCCGAATGTTTCATGCATGACGCGTACGGCCAGTTCGGTATATTTTTCATCAATGACCACCGAAATTTTTATTTCCGATGTTGAAATCATCTGGATATTGATGCCGTTCTGGGAGAGAGCGCTGAACATTTGCGTCGCTACTCCAGCATGGCTCCGCATTCCGAGACCGACGATAGATATTTTGCTGATATTTTCGTCGGAAACTACCTGCTTGGCCTCAACTTTTTTGGCAACCTCGTTCGTGATCAAAAGAGCCTGTTTCAGATCAGCCTTCGTCACAGTGAAGGTGAAGTCGGTCATGCCGTTATCGCTGACATTTTGAACAATCATGTCTACCGAGATGGCAGCATCGGACAGAGGTGTCAGAATTTTCGCGGCAATGCCGGGCTTGTCAGGTACTCCCTTGACAGCAATTTTGGCCTCATTCTTGTCGTATGCAACCCCTGAAACAAGTATTCCTTCCATTTCTTTATCCTCCCTGGTAACCATTGTACCGGTATTTTCATTAAGACTTGAGCGGACATGCACGTCCACATTATATTTTTTAGCAAACTCAACCGAACGGATCTGGAGTACTTTGGCTCCCAGACTGGCCAGTTCCAGCATTTCGTCATACGATATTTTTTCGATCTTGCGGGCCTCTTTACAGACGTTGGGGTCGGTAGTATAGACGCCGTCAACATCAGTATAAATTTCGCAGACGTCCGCTTTGAGGGCGGCAGCTATCGCAACGGCCGAAGTGTCGGAACCGCCACGCCCCAGCGTAGTGACATTGCCGCTGGTGTCAATCCCCTGAAAACCGGCCAAAACGATAATAGTGCCTTCTTTAAGATCGGCGCGGATGTTTTTGTCACCGATACTCTCGATCCGGGCCTTAGAAGCGGTCGAATCCGTAATAATCGGGACCTGCCACCCCTGATATGACTTTGCCTTGTACCCCTGTGATTTGAGATACATGGAGAGAAGTCCGATTGTGACCTGTTCGCCGGTTGCAACCAGCACATCATATTCGCGCGCGTCCGGTATTTCACACATTTCATTGGCAAGCGCGACCAGCTTGTTGGTTTCGCCCGACATGGCGGAAACAACGACAATCACGTCGTTTCCGGCGTCGTAGGTTTTGATGATGCGTTTGGCAACGTTTTTGATACGATCAGCCGAGCCGACCGAGGTGCCACCATACTTCTGCACTACTAGCGCCATTCTGCTCTCCTTGTTGGAAAATAGTTAAAGAGATAAACCGGGCCCTGACGAGCGTGATAAACATCACGTACAAAATTATATCTGCCAAAAACCGTAGAAAACAACTTCTAACGTATAAAGATTGTGCTCTATAACAGATAACCTGCTGTCGGGTCAAAGATTTTTTTGCTGTTGAAGCCTACTTGCAAGCAGTTTGAGAATATTGCCGGAGTTTTGACCGGAACTGGTTATGGAAACCAGCCGCCGGTCATCCCCACTATATTCGAACAGCAGCGTCAGCACATCCGGTGGCATCAGTTCTACGAGGCGCTCAGACCATTCAACGACACAAACGCCATCACCATAAAAATACTCTTCAAATCCGAGCTCGGCAATGTCGTCATCGCCGCTCAGGCGGTAGAAATCAAAATGATAGACCGGAGTGTTGCCGGGATAGCAATTCATGATCGCGTACGTCGGACTTGCCACCAGATGGGCGCTTTGAGGAGCCAGCGAAGCAACCACTCCTCGGGTCAGGCAGGTTTTCCCGCCGCCAAGATCGCCCCGCAGCGCCAGAAATGAACCTGGCTGGAGCAGCGAGCCGATAGTGGCTCCCAACGCTTCCGTTTCATCTGATGAGCCGGTCGTAATCTGCAGCAC
>JGI24147J20444_1001569_pt1 | contig 10904 bp, 12 predicted proteins | sample BarGraIncub1133A_FD_20444 | JGI IMG/M metagenome (IMG submission 20444) | reverse complement strand
ATGTAGGCAACACAGAAAACCTCCAATTAATCCAATCATTGTTTTTTTCATACTACTTCGTAGATAAGGAACATTAGTACAACACCTCGAATGGGACTGACGCATCAAGGGGAATTATCCAATCTCAAAGCTTGTCAATCCGAATATTTTACTCATCTTTATCAGTGGTACATGCCCGATATACATGCGGGCTGTTTCAAATACTTTTTCCATATTGTATTTTGCTGCCAACTGAATAGCTGACTTATTCAACTCAGGAATATCCAGATAGACCGTAGCACCTTCCTCCACAGTAGAACAAAGACGAAGGTAAAAAGCTTCAGCTTGTTCCTGATCATCAGTTATCAACGGACCAATCTTGTAACCATCCCTGCATTTGCGTATCACGCCATACCCACTGACTCTGCCTTTTCGGATACTAACAAAAACGGTATGATCGGGTTGTTTTACCCAACGACGAAAGAAGAGAGGTCTGGTGATGGAGAAACACGAAGCGTCCAGTATTTCCACTTCTTCCATCAACTCGTCAGATAAGGGAACGATTTCCGGAAATTCTTCCGGGGAGGTGACTGCTTTTCCCTTCATCCGATAATTGTTCCAGGCAATCTTGAAACCTGATTTCATGTAATTTGCCTGTTGTGCAACAACACCGTCCAAGCCGATAGTCCGGCGACCTAAGTAATCAAATCCGATCTTTCCAATCTGCAGACCATATTCATGTCCCCTGTATTCCGGCTTTACAATATAAAAGCCCATAAAGCCAAAAGACTTGTCATAGGCTACAGCAGAAACACATGCGATAGGTTCTTCTCCCAGATATCCGATGAAAAAGCCGGTCGGATCAGCGGCATAATAGCAGGGTCCATCGTGCAATCCGGGATTCCATCCCTCCTGCGCAGACCATTCTACAAGTATCTGATCAACTTCTTTTTCGGTAGCATTTCGAACTTCAAACTTCTGTTCCATGGTAGTAATTGTATTGATTATCAGGAACTCTTTTCTCAAATATTTTGGATGAGAGAAACCAGTCATCATGGCATCGTTTAAAAACTGCCATAAATATAATGATATATACCAAAGTAACTATTTAATTGGAGATATTTAACAAGAATAATGCACTGAGAAGCGGCTTAGATCTTCCATGTAAAGTCGTAGCTGGAGCGGCGAAGGCGAAAATAGATGGAGAAGAGGGGGGTAAGAAGTTCAAAGAATATAATGGTGAAATAGCAAGAACGTTCCTGTAGCAGATGGTTACTCTTTTCAACGACAAGTTGCTGGATAATGTAACGTGTAAGAAACAGGAGAGAACCAATCAATGAGAAAACCCAACCGGAAGTAAATCCGGCAGCTATCAGAAGGATAAAGGAGGTATAAAAGAGGTACATCGAACTGTTGCGTATCATCGCAATAATAGACGCAGAACGTTTATAATAGCGGGAAGAAGCGGCATACTTTTGCTTGAAATTTCCCCAAAGAGCAAGATTGACAGATGTCTCGGATATCAAGCTATCAGAGGAACATTCTACCCGGGTGTTCTTCGAAGTGGTGATGCTGCTGACAAACAGATCGTCCTCTCCGGAGATGAGATCAAGGTGTCCCTTAAACCCCTCTTGCCGGAAGAATAGTTCCTTTCGGAAAGCCATATTCCGGCCATCGCCTTTATATGCCGAATTATGAATCGCTCTTCCGAGATACTGCAACGCATCCATCATCCCGTCAAATGCAATGAACCGACTTACTAAAGAATGTCTGGATTTGAAGTTGCTGTATCCCAGTACAAGATCTATGTGTGGCAAGAAGTTGCGCGACATATTTTTGATCCAAAGGGAAGAGGAGGGAAGGCACCCCGCATTTGTCAGCACGACCCATTCGTTGCGCGCCGCCTTGATGCCAATAGTAAGAGCCAGCTTCTTGCGACTAATATATTTGGCATTCTGAGGTATGTATGTATGGTAGAGATTGGGGTGATCGTTCTGTAATATCGATACATAGTCATAGACCGGACTTTCATTTCCATCATTGACCACAATCACTTCAAAGCCGGAGTATTGCTGATCCAGGATTGCGGGAAGAGTATTTTGCAGTTCTTCCAGATATTCTGCATAGACGATTACTGATACAGGAACCTCTTCGTCTGTATAACTGATCTTATTTTTCGCTACTTTCCGCGATTGAAACCAGAGTGCCCCATAGTAATAGAGATAGCAAAAGAGCTGAACCAGCAGAGCTAGCGAGGCTACCATGCATATTTCTATTTCAAATGGATATTGATCAAAGAGGAATCCCATCAGTTATTCGTATATTAAATAAAATCTTCGGTTAAGAAAGATCCCGGCAGTCTGCGCAGATTGTATTGTGATGCCATGATTTCACCATAAGCTCCCGCCGAACGAAGTGCAACATAGTCACCCCGATGTGCTTTGTTGAGATCTGCCTCTTTTTCAAAACAGTCAGAAGATTCACAGATAGGTCCTACCACATCATACTTTTCGAGTGGCTCTTCAGAAGAGAGATTCTCGATCTTATGGTAAGCCTGATAGAGAGCAGGCCGGATCAAGTCTGTCATGCCCGCATCCAGTATAGCAAACTGCTTAGCCGTACCTTGTTTGATATAGAGAACCTTGGAAATCAAGCTACCGCATTGAGCCACCAACGAACGACCAAGTTCGCAGTGAAATGTCTGTCCTTCATACAAGTTGAGATGTTTGTGGAAAGTCTCAAAATAACTCTTGAAGTCCGGAATCGGCTGACGGTTCGGATGATCATAATCGATACCCAGTCCACCACCGACATTAATATGCTCCAGACGGATCTTGCGTTCCCCCAGTTTCGTTTGAATCTCATTGATACGCATGCTCAAAGAGGCAAACGTAGTCATGTCGGTTATTTGCGAACCGATATGAAAATGCAGTCCCACCAGTTTGATATTTGGCAGAGCGATAGCACGGTCGATGATCGTGTCGAGGTCGCACAAGTTGATACCAAATTTGTTTTCCTGCAATCCTGTTGTGATATAATGATGTGTATGCGCATCCACATTGGGGTTGACACGAATTGCGATGGAGGCAACTTTATTCTTCGCAGCAGCGAGTTCATTGATCACCTCAAGTTCAGGAATAGACTCAACATTGAAACAGAAGATGTCATTCTCCAGTCCGACATTGATTTCCCAATCCGCTTTACCTACACCGGCAAATACCACTTTTGAAGCAGGAAATCCTGCTTTCAGAGCCGCCAGCACCTCTCCGCCACTTACGCAGTCAGAACCCAGCCCCTGTTCACGGATGATAGAAAGCAGCCGGGGGTTCGCATTCGCTTTCATCGCATAGTGAATATTATAACCATACTTGCCGGCTTCTTTTTTCGCTGTTTCCAGTGTTTCTCTCAACAAACCGGTATTGTAAAAATAAAAGGGCGTTTCCGTCCCTTTTAATTTATGTATAGGAAATGATCCTTTCATATCTTTATTTACTTATTAAACAGATGATTACTCAACGACTGTAACGCTTTCTTCTTATCACTTGCTTTGATCAGGAAGGAAATATTATAATTGCTACCTCCATAAGAGATCATCCGGATAGGGATATCTTTCATTGCATGAAGAGCATTGTCTTCGAAACCAACGTTTTCCCAGTCCAAATCACCTACTACACAGATAATACACATCTCTTCATCGATAGTCACTGTGCCGAACTTCTTCAGAGAATCAAGGATTTCCTTCAGATTCTTCTTGTTGTCTATTGTCAGAGAGATACCTACTTCCGACGTAGTAACCATGTCAATCGGTGTCTGGTAGTTTTCGAATATCTCAAATACTTTGCGCATGAAACCGTGTGCCAGCAGCATACGACCCGATTTGATCTTGATGGAAGTGATGCCGTCTTTAGCAGCCACGGCTTTGATCTTTCCACGTACAAGTTCGTTGCAGATCATTGTGCCCGGAGCAGAAGGATCCATCGTATTGAGCAGACGTACCGGAATGTTATTGAACTTTGCCGGAACAATGCAGGTAGGATGGAGGATTTTAGCTCCGAAATATGCCAGCTCGGCAGCTTCTTCAAAATGCAGCTGACGTACCGGGCTTGTATTTTCCACAAAGCGTGGATCATTGTTGTGCATGCCATCAATATCTGTCCAGATCTGAATTTCAGAAGCGTTGACAGCCGCACCCACCAATGAAGCGGTATAGTCGCTGCCACCTCTCTGCAGATTGTCCACTTCGCCATACGCATTGCGACAGATAAAACCTTGTGTGATAAAAAGGTCTGCATCCGGATATTTAGCAAGCTGAATAGCCAGCTTCTCTTTTATATAGACAGGATCCGGTTCGCTGTTCTTGTCTGTACGCATGAAATCAAGCGCGGCCAGTAACACCGATTTAACACCTTGCTCGTTCAGATAGTTGCTTACCAATGCAGTAGAGATCAGTTCGCCCTGAGCCAGGACTACTTTTTCCTCAAATACGGTAAACAAATCTTTCGTGAAAGACCGGATATAATCGAAGTGAGACTTTACTACCTCAAGACCTTTTTGATAATATTCTTCTTTGGTGTAAAGCTCTTTGATCACTTCCATGTATTTCTTTTCCAGACGGTTAATGATTTCATTCGCTCCGTCAGGATTCTTTTTATACAAATAATCAGAAATCTCAATCAAACTGTTTGTAGTGCCGGACATAGCTGAGAGAACAATGATATTCTGACCATCACCACAGATCAACTTTGCTACTTCTTTCATGCGTTGAGCACTGCCCACAGAGGTACCGCCAAACTTTAATACTTTCATTTTTTACTTCAAATTAATTATTCAAATGATAACTGATTGTTGCTAATCTCTTTCTTGGTACAAAAATACGATATTATTCGCAAATTACAAATCCGCTTGTAATTCTTTAACTAGCAGCGTCTGTATCCGAATCAAGTTCTTTCTTCAGTTCCTGCACTTTTGCTACCTCAATATCCGGCTTCAAACAAGTCAGCCTGTTGTTGTCACAAACATAGGTTTTCGCAGGAAACTTGCTTACCCAATCCAGATTATGAGTCGACATGATGACAGTTGTTCCCAGCTCATTGATACGTTTCAGCAGTTCCAAAATCTGTGTCCCGGTCTCCACATCCAGGTTACCTGTTGGCTCATCGGCAAGTATCAGATCCGGAGCATTAAGCAAAGCCCGGGCAATGACAATACGTTGCTGTTCGCCCCCCGACAATTCATGAGGCATTTTGTAGCCTTTATTGGACATGCCCACTTCTCTCAGCACCTTATTTATACGATCATCCATTTCGTCTCTCGACTTCCATCCGGTAGCCTTCAGCACAAACTCCAGATTCTTTTGGACACTCCGGTCTGTCAGCAACTGAAAATCCTGAAAGACAATTCCAATTTTTCGTCGGAGCAGCGGTATCTCTCTGCGTTTCAGTTTTCTAAGGTTATAATCATAAATTGATGCTTCACCTTCACTGATGAGTAGCTCATAGTAGAATGTCTTCAACAAACTGCTTTTTCCGGAGCCTACCTTTCCTATCAGATAGATGAATTCTCCTTTGCGCACTTGTAAGTTTACATCTTTCAGGACGACCAGCTCCTTCTGTCTGATCTCCACATTCTCATATCGGATAAGTAGTTCTTCAGTCATTGGTACCAATTATTTATGACGGGTTTTCAATTCACGGGCAAGATCTTCCATACGAAGACCTTTGGAAGTAAGCAATACAATAAGGTGATAGATAAGATCAGAAGCCTCATATATCAGCCCTTTCTCAGTACCATTGGTCGCTTCGATGACAGATTCCACCGCCTCTTCGCCCACTTTCTGAGCCATACGGTTGATCCCTTTTTGAAACAGTGAAGTGGTGTAAGAACCCTCCGGCATTTCTTTGAAACGACGTTCGATAAAGTCTTGCAGATATTTCAGGAAGAGGATATCATCCATCTCATTCGTCTCACCCCAACAAGTGTCAGTACCTAAGTGACATACAGGTCCGACCGGATTCACTTTGATCAATAAAGTATCCTGATCACAATCCTCCTTCATAGAGACCACGTTCAGAAAGTTGCCACTCTCTTCCCCCTTTGTCCACAGTCTGTTTTTAGTGCGGCTAAAGAAAGTCACCTTACCCAGTTCTACCGTTTTGCTGTAAGCCTCTTCATTCATGAATCCGAGCATCAACACCTTGTTAGTCACATCGTCCTGAATAATAGCAGGAATCAATCCGCCCATCTTGTCATAATTGAGTTTCATATCGTAATGATTATTTAAATTCGTACTGTAATATGTTGTTCCTTCAGATACTGCTTTAACTCCGGAATCATGATCTCACCAAAGTGAAACACACTCGCCGCAAGAGCAGCATCGGCTTTTCCCACTATAAACGTATCTTTGAAATGCTCCATTTTGCCTGCGCCACCCGATGCGATCACCGGTATGTTGAGATTGTCGGCCAGTCTTGCCAGTGCTTCATTGGCATATCCCTCTTTCACACCATCATGACTCATGCTGGTAAACAAGATCTCGCCGGCTCCACGATCCTGTGCCTCTTTAGCCCAGCCAAACAAATCTCTGTCGGTTGGGATCCGTCCTCCATTCAGATAACACATCCATGTGCCGTTATCTTCCTGTTTGGCATCAATCGCTACCACACATACCTGACTTCCGAAATGCGTTGAGATCTCTTCGATCAGATGTGGGTTGCGAAGCGCTGCCGAATTGATGGAAACCTTATCCGCTCCGGCGTTCAGCAGTCTGTCCACGTCTTGCAACTCATTGATGCCACCACCCACGGTAAAAGGGATACTGATATTGGAAGCCACCCGTCTGACCAGATCGACGAAAGTCTTACGTCCTTCGTGCGAAGCGGTAATATCCAGGTAGACCAGTTCATCGGCCCCCTGATCACTGTAGGCTTTGCCCAGCTCCACGGCATCACCAGCTTCGCGGAAATTGATAAAGTTGACACCTTTAACAGTCATGCCGTCTTTTACATCCAGACAAGGGATTATTCTTTTTGCAAGCATAGTTTCCGGAGTTTAGAGAAATCGTTTCAAATCTTTCATAGAGACACGACCTTCATAGATCGCTTTTCCAAAGATCACAGCCGGCACTTTAGCCTCGTCGAGGGCGATGATATCATCCAGCGAACTTACGCCGCCACTGGCAATCAGGAAGAGCGACGGAAAACTCTCAAGCATCTCTTTGTAAAGTCCGATAGCCGGTCCCTGTAACATCCCGTCTTTGCTGATGTCTGTGCAGATCACCTTATAAATGCCCTTTTCCATGTATTCTTTGACAAAGTCAAACAGCTCGACTTTCGTTTCTTCCTGCCAGCCATTTACCGCAATCTTCTTATCTTTCACATCCGCACCCAAAATGATTTTTTCAGGGCCAAAGGTTTTGATCCAGGAAGTAAACACATCCGGATTTTTCACCGCGATGCTTCCTCCTGTAATCATCTGTGCACCGCACTCGAAGGCAATGTAAACATCACTATCATTTTTCAGACCACCACCGAAATCAACGGCAAGTGCCGTTCGGGTAGCAATCTGTTCCAACACCTTGTGATTGACAATATGATTGGCTTTGGCTCCGTCCAGATCTACCAGGTGCAGCCTGTGAATGCCATGATCCTCAAACATCTTGGCAACCTCCAGCGGGCTCTCATTATAGATTGTCTTCTGGTTGTAGTCCCCCTGAGAGAGTCGGACACACTTACCATCAATTATATCGATTGCAGGAATTATCTCTATCATCTTTACAAGTCTAAGAAATTCTGTAAAATCAGTTCACCGGTCTTGCCGCTTTTCTCCGGGTGATATTGAGTCGCATAGAAGTTATCCTTGTGGATTGCCGATGTGAATGGCACAATATAATCCGTCTTTGTTACTGCATAAGGATTAATCGGCACGTAATAACTATGTACGAAATAGACATAAGGGCTTACAGTCTCAATCCCTTTAAATAGGGGAGAGTTGCAGTCATAAATAGTGTTCCAACCCATGTGCGGCACTTTGTCCTCATGGCGTTGGGGCACAAACTTCTTCACCTCCGTATCAAAAATCCCCAGACATGTGGTGTTGCCCTCTTCCGAGAAGCGGCACATCAGTTGCAGTCCCAGACAAATACCCAGCACCGGCTGTTTCAAGTCACAGATCAACTCATCCAAATGCCTCTCACGAAGATATTTCATGGTGGTCACCGCTTCTCCCTGTCCTGGAAAAATGACTTTGTCCGCCTTGCGGATCAGTTCGGGATCAGCTGTTACCACAGCTTCCAATCCGAGTCTTTTCAGCGCGTAATCTACCGAGTAAATATTACCGGCATTGTATTTTATAATAACAACATTCATCCGAATTCATTTATGCGATTCATTCTGAACTGCAAAAGTAACGAAAATCCCGATTAATGCGAAATGATAGCACTGCAAAAGGATAAAAAATAGAGCTGAATCTAGGAAAAAGAAAATTACTAACAGAAATATTTGCTCCTTTTCAAAATATATCTACCTTTGCATCGCTTTTGAAAAAGCTGGTGCGGTAGTTCAGTTGGTTAGAATACATGCCTGTCACGCATGGGGTCACGGGTTCGAGTCCCGTCCGCACCGCAAACAAATAGCTGTTAATCGATCGATTAACAGCTATTTGTTTTGTATATCGGGCCTGGTTTTGAGCTGGCAGGATGTAAGATTTTATATTTTGCATAAAGATAGTTGAGATATAATTGAAAAATATTATATGATTTTTTTCAATTGCAAATCTATTGTACTTATTCTCCAATTTCCTTTTTGATAAAGTTCTCTAAGACTTTCTTATCCGGTAACTGAACTAAATATTTGGAAACAAATAGTTGGTTATCCATGCCGGAAGTAGCATATTTCGCTAAAGCCTCACCTTTGCTACCACAAAGAATAAGCCCGATAGGTGGATTATCGCCGTCCGACATTTCATTGTCTTTGTAATAATTCAGATATACATTCATTTGCCCTGCATCGGCATGATCGAATTTGCCGATTTTCAAATCAATCAAGATATGGCTTTTCAGAATGCGATGATAGAAAACCAAGTCGATGCGGTAATGGGTATTATCTAATGTGATTCGTTTCTGACGAGCTTCAAAACAAAATCCAGTGCCAAGTTCTATCAAGAATTTCTGCAAATGGTCTAATATCGCTTGCTCTAACTCCGATTCGCTATACTCCGAACGTTCTTCCAAACCAAGAAATTCCAAGAAATATGGGTCATGGATAATATCTATATTTTGAGCCGGTTTTTGGTTTTTGAATTTATTGATGATAGCCTCTTTGTTTTTAGATAAGCCGGTTCGGATATATAAAGCTGTATTGATTGCTCGTTCCAATTCCCGAACACTCCAATTATTCTTGATAGTTTCTACCTCATAAAAGAATCGTTCCAGTGGATCATCGAACCTTATAAGTTCTATAAAATGCGTATAAGAAAGCCTGGATAGTAGAAGCTCTGAATCAATGATTAACTCTTTGTCCTTTGCATGTTCTTTTAGAGTCACTGATTGAGCGTCAATTTCTTTGTTTTCAGAGATTTGAAAAAAGCCAGTCAGTGACTGGCTTTTTTCCTCCCTCAATAAGCTAATCACTGATTGGCTTATTTGGGGATACAATAAATAAAATGTTCTATGATTCTTTAATGCGCTGGCTGAAAATCCTTTCAGTCCTTTTGCTTTAAGTTTTGAAGCCAGCTTTCCAACCAGATTTGCGCCATACTTCGCACGGTCCTCTCCATTTTGTTCAAACTCAACAATATAATATCCAACAAGCCAATTCCGAATTGTTAGGTTTTGATTGATGACTCTCTTTGCATTTTCTTGTAATGCAAAATGCACATGACAAACATTATCAATTAGTTGGTCGAAATTTTGCTGTTTTACTATCATTGGGGATTTGAATTATGGCGTAAAGGTAATAAATTCCTGTGGACTACTCTTGTTTATTGGGCTGTTTCTCAATGCTTTCAATCTATTCGCTGCCAGCATGTTATCAACTTTATTGTAGTACATAAAGGCCGCTGGACTTTTTACAATTGTTTTTAAACACCAGACCTAATCCCGATTTCATTTCCGCGACATCCAGCCACAATTTATCTTTCAAAGCATTTTTGACAGGAGTCATCCTTTTCTTTGTTTCACCAGGTTGTTTCTGTACAGGAAAAGTAGAATTCAAACATTCTACTGGATAATTATTTTTATCATCAGTAGTAGTAGTCTTTCCCTCTTCTTCCTTCACCTCAGGTGAATCCGATAGTATTTTCTCATTCTTTTCCAATTCCAGTTTCTTTTCAAATAACTTTTCTAACTCTAATTTCCTTTCTACTACTAATTCCCTTTCCAATTTCAATTCTAATTTCAATTCCCTTTCTGATTCTATTTCCTTTTCCAATTTCCTTTCCAATTCTAATTCCTTTTCCAATTCTTTTTCTTTATGCTTGATTTCTGCCATTTCTCTCAACACTTCTATCCTATCATTCAACTCATTAGCAGCTTCCTTGATGGCTCTACTCTCTTCCATTTTACATTTTTTAATGTCAAACTTTTTCATTCTCCGGCACATATCTTCCGAATAAAACCATTCATCATCGACGACAAACAACTCAAAATCATTTACGATAGAGAGTATCATCTGATAATTTACATTGATCTTGCGGGAAAACATCTTCAACAACGACAGGTGACAGCGATAGTTTTCCTGCACCCTCAGCAGTTCGTTTAACGCAAAATATACACCATACCCGCTCATCTTATAGCGATCAAGCAACTTTATGATTCTAGGGTCATTCATCGATTCGGCATCATGGGGAAAATAATAATTATCTTTCATCAGATTCTTCTTTTTTATAGTAACACACCAGACATTAAAAACGCGCACAAAAAACATACAGAT
>JGI24147J20444_1001559_pt1 | contig 10942 bp, 10 predicted proteins | sample BarGraIncub1133A_FD_20444 | JGI IMG/M metagenome (IMG submission 20444) | reverse complement strand
AGTCCTTCAACCGAAGGCTGATTCTGGAGCATCTCCGGCAGCAGGGCACATCCCGTGCAGAATTATCCAGAAAAACCGGACTGACGCGGGCCGCCATCGGCGTGATAGCAGATCAGCTTCTGAGGGATGGAGTTGTGCGCGAAGGCCGGACACAACAGGCTTTCGGCGGTATCGGCCGCAAATCGATGGAACTGGAAATAAACCCTGACGCTTTTTTCTCCATAGGACTGAATATTTCACGCCATAGTTTCTCTGTCGGTCTTTCAGATTTTGTCGGTAATATTCATCAGCATATCCGCAAATCACTCAATTCATCGATGTCCTCGGCGGAGATTCTCGAACTGATCTTTTGCGAACTTGACAGACTTATTACCGCACCGCTTCTTCCGGGCAGATTTCTCGGCATGGGAATAACTGCACCGGGTCCTATCGATGCGCGGCGCGGTATGATACTCAATCCTCCTAATTTTGAAAAATGGTCCAACGTACCGATCGTTGATTTTTTCACTGAGAGAATACAGGGAAGTGTTCTTCTGGAAAACAATGCGAATGCTCTTGCCCTGGCGGAAAAAACATACGGCCTGAAAGGTGCATATGTATCATTTTTAGAACTTGTTGTGGATACCGGTGTCGGAGCTGGTCTTATTATCAACAATGAACTCTTTAAGGGTACGGAAGGTTTTGGCAGCGAGATAGGGCATACGACAATTCAGATAAACGGGCCGCGCTGCAGCTGCGGAAATTACGGCTGCGTAGAGCTTTATGCCTCGATACCCAATCTGATTGCCACGGTAAGTAAGACCGACGTCTCACTTACGTCCTGGCAGGCAATTACAGACAAGGCAATCCAGGGCAGCCCGATGGCGCGCGCTGCTCTGGATTTGGAAGCGGAATACCTTGCGTGTGTCATAGTAAATGCCGTCAATGTATTGGATGTACAGGCCGTAGTCCTGACAGGGGATATTGCTTACCAGGCCGAAGAACTCAACAGAATTGTCGGTCGTAAAGTAAATGAGCGGTTTATTGCCAGAGGCGCTAAAAAGATCGAAATATTATCGACAAGGCTCATTTTGGACCCGGTTATCCTTTCGAGTGCTAATCTGATTATGGACAGTTACATCAGATCAGGGTAATAGGGCTTTCGCCGGATATCATTTCAGAAGTAACACAAAAAAATCCGGCCTTCCCATGCGGAAAGCCGGATCTTTTATGACATGTGAAAGACGGTCAGGGATCAAAGCTCTGTAACGGACCGGATTAATAGCTGTAGGAACTGCTGATATTATTAGCGATTGTAGCAAAGATTCCAGCAAAGAGAATGCTGGAAATAATTCCAAGGACGATTCCGATAAGAGCCACAATGATAAGGGCACGTGCGTAGTTCTTCTTAGATGGTTTGGCGCCCCCGCCGAAAGCCCATACCAGAATCATAATTAATCCAACAATCGGAATACCGCTGAGGATCATAGTTACGATCCAGTCACCCAAAGATACAGTCTCGCTGCTCACAGAATTATCTGACATATTAGTTCCTCCTTACGAAACAATACATGTTGATATGCACAATGCATATCCTAAAAATAATATACATAATTTATCAACAAACCGCAAGGAATTGATCAAATGAATTTAGGAAACTAAAAAAGAGGTGAACAGGGCTGATGTTCAAACTCTGTGATGATGCCCTTAAACATAAAAAGGGGAGACAGGAAAAAGCATAAAAAAATGCTCCGGATCATTATAATCCGGAGCATTCCAACTTACTTTCTTTGTGTTATCAAAGAATGCAGCAGATGATTACCATCTGTTGTTGTCACCGTATCCACGGTCGTTATTGCGCTGTTGCTTTCTCGAGCGACGGCAATCAGGGCAACGAACCGGCTCATTGGTGAATCCTTTTTCTGCGTAGAAAGCCTGCTCACCTTCAGTGAAAACAAACTCAGCTCCGCAATCCTTACAATTCAATGTCTTATCAGCCATAATATAAGTACCTCCTTCTGACAGATTAGGTAGGTGACGGGGTTAAAACTAGGACTTTAAAAATCTACCTAATCGTTACGAAGAAGTACAATTTCAAATCGCCATCAATACCGTTCCATGACCTGTCGTTATAGTATCATGCTTATCAGGAAAAAACAAGCATTTTTGCGAAATTCATATTTGTCTACACATTGTCTACACATTGCCTTCACACTGAGAATGCTTTTGCGGCCCGTTTTTTAAATGTGAAAAGCTTTGCGTCCGGGATAGACTGCTGCACTTCCGAGCTCTTCCTCGATCCTTAAAAGCTGGTTGTATTTGGCAACCCGATCGGTACGGGAAGGTGCGCCTGTCTTGATCTGTCCGGCATTTGTTGCTACGGCTATATCTGCCAGGGTAACATCTTCGGTCTCACCTGAGCGGTGAGATACAATCGCAGTCCAGTTCTCGTTTTTGGTCATTTCGATTGCCTCGAGCGTTTCGGTCAGCGTCCCGATCTGATTAAGCTTGATAAGGACAGAGTTGGTAACTCCCAGATCAATGCCTCTCTTAATGCGCTCCGTATTGGTAACAAACAGATCGTCTCCAACAAGCTGAATTCTTTTGCCAAGCGCATCCGTAAGCTTCTTCCAGCCGCCCCAGTCTTCTTCACTCATACCGTCTTCCAGGGAAAGAATCGGGTAACGGTTTACAAGATCAACCCAGAAATCAACCATCTCATCAACTGTTTTGAATATTCCTGCCTTCCAGAAGAGATAATCACCGGGTCTTCCGGCCTTTGCTGCTTCGTCATACATTTCTGTCGCGGCTGCGTCAACAGCAATGAAAAAATCTTTGCCGGGAACATATCCTGCGGCAGAAATAGCTTTTACAATATAGGCCAGGGCCTCTTCGTCACTGTTGAACTTGGGCGCAAATCCGCCTTCGTCGCCTATGGCTGTGACATACCCGTCTGCTTTGAGAAGTTTTTTCAGTGTGTGAAATACGGTTGCACTCTTTTGCAGGCCGTCTGAGAAAGAACTGGCACCTGCCGGGATGATCATGAACTCCTGGATATTCAGGCTGGAGTCCGCGTGTTTGCCGCCGTTGATGATGTTCATCATCGGAACGGGAAGGGTGCGGGCATTAATTCCGCCGACATAACGGTAAAAAGGAAGGCGGAGGGAATTGGCAGCGGCTTTGGCCACAGCAAGGGATACGCCGAGAATCGCATTGGCTCCCCAGTTTGCTTTGTTGGGGGTGCCGTCCCCTGCAATCAGTGCGGCATCAACCGCTTTCTGATCAAGTGCATTGATCCCGAGAAGCGCGGCGGTGATCGGTCCGTTTACATTGTCAACGGCATTTCTAACACCTTGCCCGAGATAACGGGCGGGTTCTTTGTCGCGAAGTTCAACCGCTTCGAAAGCACCGGTGGAAGCACCGGAAGGAACGGCTGCGCGGCCGAAGCTGCCGTCGGTCAGGGAAACATCGACTTCAACAGTCGGATTACCGCGGGAATCAAGAATCTCACGTCCGTGAATAGATGAAATAAGTACTGAATTTGCCATAAAAAGGCCTCCTTTTGGAAAAGTGCCTGTATGGCGTATATTTATGCCGTACGGCACGCTGTGTATCATTAGATAAAGTAAGGGAAAAAACAATTCCCCCTATACCTGTAGAATAAGACGAAAATTACGTGAAGTCAATGGGCGGGTAAGGCATCCCGCGGTAATCCGGCCGGACACCTACTGCTCATCTGCTTTCTTTTTATAACATTTGCCGCAATATCCATAGAGTTCAAGATTATGCCCGACGATGTGGAAATCCCCATCGGCAGCGGGGGGTGCAGTATACTCAAAAGGGCAGTCTTTGACAGGCACCATGGAGTGGCATTCGACACAAACCGCATAGTGCGTATGCTTATGACGATTCCATTCATAAACAGCCATCGTACTGTCGGCGGGCATAATTTTGAGAACCGCGTTTTTACCGACAAAAGACTCCAGCACACGGTAAACGGTCGACAGCCAGATCGGTTCTTTCCCCTGCTGCAGCTTGTCAAAGAGATACAAAGCAGTTACGGGAAGAGGTTCCTTCTCAAGAGCCGCCATGATCGCTTCCCGGGACTTTGTTCGCTTCAATCCCTGAGGCCAGGCAGAATAATCACAGTGCTCAGCCGGTTCAGGGGATTCGGATGCCGGGGATTCGGATGGTTGGGTGGATTTATGCGGATTCATTGGATGCTCCTTTCATTCCTGCTGACAGGATCACCTGACGAAGCCATTTCAGCAGTAATGCCAGAAGGAAAAGTGCTACAGCAGTAAGCACGATCGTGCCGCCAGGCTTAAGCTCTGCATAATAAGATATGAAAAGTCCGGTTATTGTCGCAGTGACGGCGCATATCACAGACCAGATTACCGTCTGCTTATAGCTTCGTGCCATTATCATTGCTGTTGCAACGGGAACCACCATAAGTGATGAGACAATAAGGGCGCCGACGGTGCGTGATGCGACAGATACAGTAATGGCGGTCAGAATGGTGAAAATTGTATTGACCAGCCTGACGGGAACCCCTGACAGGGCGGCGGCCTGTTCATCGAAAGCAATATAAAAAAGTTCCTTGTAAAGAAGAATAAACGAAAGAAATACCAGTATCGCAATTCCAACAACCAGGGCAGTCTCAAAATCACTGATCGCAACGATGCTTCCAAACAGGAAACTGTTGAAGGTTGCGGCATTTTTAACAAATCCGGATAAAATACCTGCGAGCCCGACCCCCACCGACAGGACGATGGCTATCGAAAGTTCTGAATACCGGGGAATCCTTTTACGGATCGCTTCTATGCCGAAAGCGGCAAGAAGACAGGCGGCCATCGCGCCGACAATCGGATTGATGCCTAAGATCAGTCCGATCGCAACACCGGCCAGGGAGGTGTGGGAGAGAGCGTCACCGATCAGTGATAAGCGCTTGAAGACAACAATTACCCCGATACAGGGAATGATGACAGCCAGAAGAATGCCAACGAGAAAGGCTCTCTGCATAAAATCATATTGAAGTATATCAAAGTTCATGAATCGTCCTCACTTTCATGCGTATGCGAGCACGCCGCACACGGTTCGGTGCAGGGAACCGAACATTGTGCGGGATCCCGTGTCTGCGCACATACGGCGCAGTGTTCGGGATCATGGGGCTGCTCACATGCAGCGCAGTGGACATGCTCATGGGGCGGTTCGTGTGAGGCGGCATGTGCATGGATAATGAGGCTTTCCGGAATGGTGTCTTCTGCGAAATTCCTGTCTGAAAGACAAAGTACCCTGTTCAGGTACTGCGCCACATGGGATAAATCGTGGGTAACCATTAGAATTGTCACTTTGTGCTCAATATTGAGCTTGTGGAGAATCTCCATCAGTAAGGTGACGGCCCCGACATCAATACCGACCGTCGGTTCATCAAGAAGCAGGATCTCCGGGTCGTTGACAAGAACCCTTGCCAGCATGACCCGCTGTTGCTGGCCGCCGGAAAGCTCGCTTATCAGCGATCGTGCATGTGATTTCATCCCGACACTGTCGAGTGCATCCAAAACCATTTTCTTGTGTTTTTTCCCGGGGATTTTCAGGAAACCTATCCGGGAATACAGACTGGAAAGTACTATTTCCTCTGCTGTTGCCGGAAAAGACCCTGCTGTACTTCCGCTGTTCTGCGGTACATAGCCGATTTTGGGAAAACGGTTAAATGCGGACAACGGTTCACCCATCAGGAAGATCTCGCCATTTGAAGGCGTGAGAAGACCCAGAAGAAGCTTGATCATAGTGCTTTTTCCAGTGCCGTTCGAACCGATTACCGCAGCAAAATCACCTTTGCTGACACAAAAAGATACACCGTCCATCAGAAGGACGTCACTATAACCAAACGAGAGGTTTTTGACCTCAATGGCACATTCTGCAGGCATAATCTTTGCATTTCCTCCTTTATTGCAACTATTTCGAAAGAGCCCCGATCAGCGCCTGAAGATTTGCACGCATCACGGAAAAATAATCTTCCCCTGCAGCCTGATCCTTTGCGCTGATTCCTTCAAGGGGATTCAAGACGGCGGTAGAGCTTCCCGTCTCTTTGGCAATTGTTTCTGCAACCTTCGGACTGACAAGTTCCTCGAAAAATATTACCTTCACATTGTTCTTTTTAACAAAATCAATAATCGTGGACATGCGTGCTGCATCGGGCTCGGAATCGGCGGATAAGCCTTCAATCGGCACTTGTACCAGGCCGTATGCACTGCATAAATATCCAAAAGCGTTATGTGCGACGACAATGTTCTTCTGAGGCAGACCGGCAAGTGAGGAAGAAAACTCCTCATCCAATTTGTCGAATTCCGCGCCGTACCTGTCAAAATTTGCCTGGAAATAATCAGCGTTCTCCGCATCCGCCGTCTTAAACGCGTCCAAAATAGTATTCATCTCAATTTTTGCAATTTCCGGATCCAGCCAGACATGCGGATCAATGGAAGCGGAAGCGGCGTTTGTCCCCGCGTCTGCGGATAGAAAAGGTGCAGACACAGAAGCCTCTACCACAGTCAGCTTTTTGTTTTCGAGAGAAGAAAGAACGGAATCAACCCAGTGCTCCATCCCTGCGCCGTTATAGATAAATACATCAGCCTTCTCAAGCTTGATCATATCGGAAGAAGAGGGTTCCCAGTCGTGCGGTTCGACACCGGCAGGCGTCAGGTTGGTCACGGATACCCGGTCGCCTCCCACTTTGCATGCAAAATCATACATGGGATAAAAGCTTGTAACAACGGACAATTTGCCCGAAGAAGCCTGACCTCCGGGATTGCCGGCACATCCGGCAAGGAGGGAAAAAGAAAGAAGAAGAGTGAAAAGCACGGCAAATTTTTTCATAACGGAAAGAAACCTCCAATTGCGAATGGTTCGCGTTTGCATTTGTAATTTTACTCTCCGGACTCTTTCCAGTCAAGTGAAATTTGTGCAGCGTGCACAGCGGATGGAATTTGTCCTGCCTTACAATTCCATGAAAATCTCAGCAAAAAATGACTCCCTTAGATTGATAAAACTCTTTCAATATGTTATAACAAACATAATTAATTCTGAATTACTGCAGCTGATAGAGGAGAGAAGAATATGAGTGCCGCAATTTGTACTTCTTGTGGAAGCCCTGTTGACTCAAGCACATTTTTTTGCCGGACCTGCGGACAAAAAATACTCGGAAAAGCACCGCAAGTACCCCAGGTTCAGCCGCCTGCGATTCAACAGGCAGTACCGCAGCAGGCAGCGGTCCAGCAGCCGTATCAGCAGCAATATCAGCAGCAATATCAGCAGCCATATCAGCCGCAGTACCAACAGCCATATCAACAGCCATATCAATATATGGCGGCTCCGGTTTATTCCAAAAGCAAAATTACGGCAGGACTTCTTGCGCTTCTCATTGGAGGCCTTGGTGTCCATAAATTCTATCTGGATCAAATCGGACTCGGATTTGTATATCTGCTTTTCTGCTGGACAGGAATTCCCGGCATAATAGCCCTGGTTGAAGGCATTTTATATCTATGTGCGACGGATGAAGAATTTGACAGGAAATACGTCAAGCATTATTAAAATTAGAATGGAGACTTGAAATTGGCGTGCCATGCAGAAGCAGACTTTTTTTTATGAGACCTGTTCATTCATGGGATGAGGTGAATAATAATGAATTTTAAAGCATTTCCTGTTTTCAAATATAATAAAAATCCGCTTGAGAACAAAATAATCGTACGGAGCCGGGTAATATGCCCTGTCTGTAATATAGAAAACGAATACGTTTATCAGGGACCGTTCTATTCAATTGAAGAAGTGGAAAACGTATGTCCCTGGTGTATAGCCGATGGCAGTGCTTCCTTAAAGTATTCCGGTGAATTTCAAGACCCGTGTTCATGTGAACCGGTAGATAACCCCGGATATGTAGATGAACTTATTCATAGAAATCCAGGGTACATTGGATGGCAGCAGCAAGTTTGGCTCAGTCACTGCGGCGACTTCTGCACTTTTGTTTCCTATGTTGGCTGGAAGGATATTTTGCATTTATCGGATGAACTAAAAGCTGACTTGGATAACATAAAAAAGGACTATCACTTAACGCAAGCGGAATTAGAGCGAAGCTTAGTAAATAATGGCAGTCTGCAAGGGTATTTATTTCAATGCTTATCCTGCGGAAAGCATAGATTAGCAATTGACTGCGACTAATATTACATAAGAAATCCGCCTATTCCCCCCCTATTACATTAATCCCCTGGCTGATCAGATACTCATGAATCTGCTGGACGGCTTCATGGCTGATGATGTGCTCAATCGCACAGGCATCTTCGTTTGCTGTGTTTTCGGGGATGCCGATTATATCTGTAAAGAGGGTCTTGATAATTTTATGCTTGCCTTCCAAAAGTGCGGCCGTCTCTTTTCCAAGGTCGGTAAGATAAATCTCTTGATACTTTTCGTTGGAGACGAAGCCGAACTTGGCAAGTACATTCATCGCATTGTTAACGCTTGCCTTGGAGACATCAAGATGAGATGCGATGTCGCTTACGCGCACACCGGTACGGGAGTCAGACTGGGAAGCCTGGCAAATGGTCGTGCTTTGACGTGACAAATCAAAAATTGTCTCGAGATAGTTCTGCATGGCAATCGTCAGAGGCTCCATTTTATTTCTCCCCGTAAAATTTTTACCTATAGGCAGGTTGGTATTCATTGTAGCATTTTCAGCGCAAAAAAAGCATTATTTGAAAAAGAATTGAAGCTCTTGACACGGGAGGACAGCGGTACTATTATTGACATATGAACGAGTGAGCATATGAACATTCGACAATAACCGGATAAATACATTTACGAGGGGGACATATGCATGCCGGAACGGGAACTGCTTTTTGAACTTGAGGGATTGGGCTGTGCAAACTGTGCAGCGAAAATTGAGCGCAGGGTACAGGACTTGCCGGAAATTTCCAGGAGTGAAGTGAATTTTCTCCAGCAATCCCTGCGGGTTGTCCTTCAGGATAAAGGGAAGGCGAAATCGGTTGTGCCTCAGATTGAAGCGATTGTGCATTCACTTGAACCGTATGTCACAGTGAAGCAGCGTGAGCGATTGTCCTTTTTGCCCGATTCGCTTCTGGCGGATAGTCAGAAGAAGGAAAGACAGATACGTCACCTCCGGATTCAGCTGATTGCCGGTGCATTGATATATACAGCGGCTTTTATCCTTGACCATTGGGGTGCTGCCGCAAATTCAATCCTGCTTGCTCTGTATTTGACCGCCTATCTGATTCCGGGATTCCCGGTTCTTCTCAAAGCAGTGTCCAACATTCTAAAGGGAAAGGTATTTGATGAGAATTTTCTCATGGCAATAGCTACGATAGGAGCCCTTGTCATTTCCCAGCGCTCTGAAGCGGTTGCGGTAATGCTCTTTTATCAGATAGGCGAACTATTTCAGATGACGGCCGTGCACCGGTCGAGACGGTCCATTTCGGAGCTGCTGTCCATTCGTCCCGATTATGCGAACATCCAGAAGGCCGGTTCACTTGTTAAGGTGCGTCCGGAGTCTGTTGCAGTCGGTGACTTTGTCGTTGTAAAACCGGGGGAAAAAGTGCCGCTTGACGGTGTTGTCCGAAAAGGATGCGGTGCGATAGACACTTCGGCCCTTACTGGTGAATCTGTTTTACGCGAGGTTGAACCGGGAGATCCGATTCTCTCAGGATGCATTAATAAAAACGGTGTGCTGACAATCGAAGTAACCGCGTCTTTCGGTGAATCAACCGTCTCGAAAATCATTGAGATGGTTTCCAGCGCAGGAAGCAAAAAGACGAAAAGCGAGAATCTAATCTCGCGTTTTGCCGGTATCTATACTCCGATTGTGGTTGCTGCCGCCGTGCTTCTTGCCGTTGTCCCGCCGGTATTCTTTGGAGGCAGTTTTTCAGTATGGGTTTACCGCGCGCTGTCATTTCTTGTCATTTCCTGCCCGTGTGCCCTTGTCGTTTCCGTTCCTCTGGGCTATTTCGGAGGGATTGGTGCCGCAAGCAAGCGCGGGATTCTCATTAAAGGCAGTAATTTCCTGGATGTCCTTGGCCGAGCTGACTGTGTGATATTTGACAAGACCGGTACTTTGACAAAAGGTGAGTTCATAGTGACGGACGTGGTTCCTGCAGGAAATTCATCCGGGGTATCAGCCGGGGACGGTTTCGGGATGAACGCAACTGCTTCCAGATCCGGGGACGACCTGCTCAGGCTTGCGGCGATGGCTGAGTGGTATTCGGATCATCCGATCGCGCATTCCGTACGGCGGGCCGCAGAGGAAAAAGGTATTTCGGGTATCGTTTTGGATTCGAGTCAATATAAGGAAATAGCGGGACGGGGCATATCCGTTCATTCGCCTGACGGCGACTTACTTGTAGGCAACAGAAAACTGATGATGGAGTCGGATGTCAAAGAAGTACCGGAAATCCTGACTGTTGGCACCATTCTCTTTGTTGCCGTGGACAGAAGGTTTGCCGGTTACCTGGAGATTTCAGACGAAGTCAGGCCGGGGGCTTCGAAGGTAATTGAAGAACTGAAGAATCTTCATATCAGCCATATTGCCATGCTTACAGGGGATCATGCTGCGTCTGCAGACAAAGTAGCCGGCGAGCTTGGGATAACGGAAGTCTTTTCCGAGCTGCTGCCATCGCAGAAGCTTGAAAAAATCGAAGAAATCTTTGCCCGAAGGAATGCGGATCCAGCTGTATCCGGATCCCTTGTATTTGTCGGCGACGGAATCAATGATGCGCCTGTCCTGGTGCGTGCCGATATTGGCATCGCCATCGGCGCGATGGCTTCCGGGGCGGCGATTGAAGCAGCGGATATCGTCATAATGACAGATGATATGGAGGCACTTCCCAAGGCTATACATATTGCCAGGAAGACCAGGAGAATCATAATGGAAAACATCATATTTGCACTTTCCATAAAGGGC
>JGI24147J20444_1001557_pt1 | contig 10946 bp, 10 predicted proteins | sample BarGraIncub1133A_FD_20444 | JGI IMG/M metagenome (IMG submission 20444) | reverse complement strand
CTTGAGCGTATCGCGCCTTCGTCGGTTATGGCTATAGCGCTCGGAACCACGGGTCCTGACACCTTTGTTGACCGCATACGGGCCATCCAATTGGCAGTACCCGAGCACCCCCCGGTAATTGTTGATTGTGCCCAGGTGCCCCAAGGGGGGTTGGCGAAGCTGCAGGAGCTCTTTGAGCTCCCGGTCGTCAAGGTAGTGCATAACGGTAAGCTCGCCCTCAAGTTCCTCTGTCAGGCCGGATTCGACCTATCCAGTCCATATTTCGATACGATGCTTGCCTCGCAACTGCTTAATGGTGGGTTGATGGATGTACGACACGATCTGAAAACCGTGGCAAAGGCCTATCTTGACGAGTACTTGCCGGAAACGTGCGGCACTATTCGGGCCACCTCCCTTACCGATAAGCAGCTTCGAAGTGCCGGACAAACGGTCAGCGCGGTCTTGAGCCTCCATGCGGCGTTATCCGAGCGCATCGCGAGCGCCGGTCTCACCGACTGCATGCGTTTAGAGTGCAACTGCCTCCCTGCGGTTGCGGCAATGGAGCGCAACGGCATGCTCATGGATATGGGGCAATGGCGAACGTTGCAGGACACATATAACGAGTTAGAGGAGAGTCTCGCGCATGAGGTGCGCCGTGAGCTGACGACGTCGGGGCAGCGCACCCTCGGTGACGTTGCCGCCATCAATCTCGGTAGCCCCCATCAGGTGAAACATGCCCTCAGAAGCGCCGGGGTTCCAGTCCGCAACGTCCGCGAGGACGAGTTAATCAAGTATGAGGAGGACCATCCCGCAATCCCTCATTATATTCGCTACAAGCACGTCTTAAAGCTCAAAAACGGCTTTTTGGATGCACTTCCCCGGCACGTCAACCCGTTGACGGGGAGGGTACACCCTACCTTTCTTCAGGTCGGCACGGTAAACGGGAGATTCGCATGCCGCGACCCTAACCTGCAGCAAATTCCGAGAGACGGGGCGGTGAGGGGGTGTTTCATTGCGGCACGCGACCATCGTCTTGTGATCGCCGACTACGCCCAATTTGAGCTGCGTGTCATAGCGGACATCAGCGGCGACGAGACCATGACGCGGGCGTTCCAACGAGGGGAGGACTTACACAGGCTGACCGCATCGCTCGTGCTCGATACGCCCCTTGACCAGGTGACGAAGGACGAGCGCCTTATCGCAAAGGTGCTGAACATCGGTCTTATCTACGGAATGGGTGCACGGAGCTTACGGCGATACGCGAATTACATCTACGGTGTCCACTTCACCCTCGAAGATGCGTATGAATTTCGTAGGCGTTTCTTTGATGCGTACTCAGGCGTACGGGCGTTCCACCGGCGTATGGGCACCACGCCACTGGTATCTGTCCGGACCCTTAGTGGGAGAATACGTAGGTGGGCAGACGGCCAAGATCCAAAGCTGACTGAACTGCTGAACACCAGGGTACAAGGGACTGCCGCGGATATTATGAAACAGGCCGTGACCTCCCTCCACGAAGCGCTCAGCGCGAGAGCTAAAATCGTCTGCTGTGTGCACGACGAGTTGCTGGTCGAAGCGCCACAGGCACGCGCTGCCGAGGTCGCTGAGACCGTCGCCTACCAAATGCGAGCGGCGGGGAATGAGTTTTTGCGAAATGTCCCCCTTGACGTTGACGTGGCGATTGCCCAGAGCTGGGCAGGGAAGGCGTGACGGGGTTCCTTCGCACTATTACCGAGCTAACACTCTGGCGCATGGGCAACTAACGTCGGAAAAAGGTGCCCTTTCTATCAAGATCACACTCTTCGGACTTTTTTGAACTCAACAGGTTTAAACCGTGCACAACCCTCGGGACGATAGGATTCGTGGCTGGCAAACCGCCGCGTCGGCTCCATTTTTTCAGGCACCGGGCAAAGCTCATAGAAGTGCTTACACGAAAGACATAGCAACATCGCGATCCACTCGGTTTTGCGTGCAGTTGGGTTTTTCGTAAGCAAGTGGTGAAACTAACAGGGCTGTGCGACTTCGGAGCGACGTGTTCACTCTTGTCAACATCAAAGCTCCTCGCAACTGTTATCTCCGGTGGAGGAGGACAGAGGCTATGAAAACGATCGTTGTCTGTGTTTCTGTTCACTATAGCAATACAAAACAAATCGCGGATCCAACGCTTGGTAAGAAAAGAGCTTCAAGTTGTTGCAGAGTTCTCCAGTAAAGCATTGGAAACGTGAGGTACTCGATTACATCGGCGGCATAAACAATAATCGGGCAAACGACAATGACTTGCACGGCGCGCGGGAGTTTGCTCGTCCGCTCCTCGAGCACCCTCACGAGAAACGGACTGAATCGCCGGCCTGATTTAAAGGAGTACTTAGATGAAGCAATGGTACGAAGAACTATTCGAAAACTCAGCGAAGTCATATGACCAACAGCCGTTTGTCAAGGGCACACACGGCGAAGTTGACTTCATAGAAGAAGAGCTCGGATTTAATAGAAGTGCCACCATCTTGGACCTAGGGTGTGGAACTGGTCGACACGCCATTGAACTTGCAAAAAGAGGGTACACCGTAACCGCCGTTGATTTGTCCGCGTCGCAGTTGGACCTTGCGCGCGAGAAAGCCGTAGCAGCAAACGTGACTGTTCAGTTTGTGGAAGCCGACGCTCGCCATCTTAACTATAGCGGTCAATTTGACGCTGTGATTATAGTTTGTGAGGGTGCGTTTCCTTTAATGGAAACGGACGAGATGAATTTTGAGATACTAAAGAACGCATTCCGTGCACTCAGACAAGGCGGCGTGTTTATCCTTACCACGCTGAATGGGTTGTTTCCTTTGTTCCATTCTGTCAGGGACTACATTAACGAGCATCAAGATCACGACAGCATCAAGGCGAGTAAGTTCGATCTTATGACGTTTCGAGACTATTCAGAATATGAACACATTGACGACGACGGAAACAAGCGCCCAATCAAATGCAACCAGCGCTACTACGTTCCGTCTGAAATTATGTGGCTGCTAAAAATGGTTCTCAGAAATCGATATATATACAGCTGAACTGGGAAATTGGAGCCGCGACAAAAAACTGACCACGGAAGATTTGGAAATGTTAGTGGTGACAAGAAAAGAGTAAGAGGATCGCAAAGGGTGCGTGAAAATGAAATCATTGTGGAAAGGATCAATAGCGTTTGGACTTGTGAACATTCCCATAAAACTTTACTCAGCGATCGAACAAAAGCCACTTAAAACGCGGCTCTTGCACAAAGATAAGCTCTCACCGATACGATATAAGAAATGGTGCGACGCGTGCACCGAAGAGGTACCATCGGATGAGATTGTAAGAGGTATCGAGGTTGCCCCTGACCAATATGTCGTCATCAGCGAAGACGAGCTCCGATCCATCAGACCCGAAAAATCAACACGGATAGAGATCGTCGAGTTTATCGACTCCCATCAAATCGACCCCATCTTTTTTAACGCCCATTACTATGCTGGTCCGGAAAGGCCGAAGGACAAGACATATTTCCTGTTTAGAGACGTGCTTCGCCAGACTGCCAAGACCGCTATAGGCAAGTTTGTCTTGCGGGACAAGGAGCATGTGTGCGCGATCGAAGCATATCGAGAGGCGTTACTTTTAACGACGCTGAACTACGAATACGAGATTAGGGACATCACGCGAGTCGACGGTCTTGCGGAAGAGCCGCCAATTTCGCAAGCGGAAATGGATCTGGCGAGACAACTGCTCAATCAGATCACCGTCGATGAGTTTGACATCACTCAGTTTCACGACACGTTTGAGGACGAGCTTCGGCAACTCGTTGCGAAAAAAGCTAGGGGTGAAACGATTAGCGTCCAAAAGATCGAATACCACGCGACACCCGAAGAAAACCTCATCGAAGCGTTAAAGGCAAGCCTCAAATGATGCTTGCAGCCACCGGCACTCGTGAGACTCTGCGATCAAAGTCGTACATCTTCGAGCCTAAGCTGGATGGTTATCGGGCGCTCTGCCTAAAAAGGGGAGGGACGTTACAATTCATATCACGAAACAACCGGGACATCACCCCTGAGTTTCCGGAACTCGCGTTTGGCGATCTCATTAAGTCCGACTGCATGCTCGATGGCGAGATCGTAATTTACGATGAGAAGGGGAACCCCTCGTTTGCCCTGATGCAGCAACGAAAGCACCTCCGTCCGCCGCCTACCTACGTCGCTTTTGACATACTTGAGCTGGAAGGCCGGGATCTGCGCGGGCTGCCGCTGTCAGAGAGGAAGAAGCTTCTTTTGGAGACCGTCAAGGAGGGGGGGAACCTGCAGACGATGCCAAGCACCGAAAATGGGGAGGAACTCTGGAACGTCATTACGGCAAGGGGCCTTGAAGGAGTGATGGCAAAGAAAAAGGACAGCATCTACATCACTGGGCGATCCCGTGCTTGGCTTAAAATCAAGTTCGAAAAAACGGTCGATTGCGTTATCGTCGGATATGCGACGAAGACGAGGGAGATCGCCTCGTTGGCGCTTGGATTGTATAACGCGGCGACCCTTACATATGTTGGACAGGTCGGCACTGGATTTAGCGAGTCGCTCCTTGAAAGACTAAGCAAGGAGCTCGTCCGGGCGAGCAACGACGCTGCTCTTCCCAAGAATGTACACCCCGTCGTTCCTGAGAAGGTGTGCGAGGTCAAGTACCTTGAGTATACGAAGGACGGTCGGCTAAGGGCGCCTGTGTTCTTGCGGATACGGGACGATAAGCCCCCAAGAGAATGCACGATAGATCAGGTGACAAAAGGTGCTTGAGGACTACCGGAAAAAAAGGGATTTTACAAAGACCGCTGAACCAGCGCCTGAACAGTTGAAAAGCGAACAAGCGATCTACGTCGTGCAGAAACATAACGCGAGGCGAATCCACTTTGACTTGCGTCTTGAGCATAATGGCGTCCTGAAGAGCTGGGCGGTTCCCAAAGGGCTCTCAGACGACCCGCAGGACAAGCGGCTCGCGATCAGGACCGAGGATCATCCCGTTGCATATGCTACGTTTTCAGGTACGATCCCTGAAGGAGAGTACGGCGCAGGAACCGTCGAAATATGGGACAAGGGCAAGTTTGTCAACATTACCGTTAAGGGCAGCAAGGTTCAGCCCCTTAGTGAAGCGCTGGAAAAGGGACACTTCATCATCTATCTGAAGGGCGAAAAGCTCGACGGGTCCTATGCATTCACACGAATTGAAAACGACGAGTGGATCATCGTCAAAAAAAGAGAGAAGCCTCCCCGGAGCGCTGAAATAGACGTAGGGGGGCACCACATCAAGATAACTCATCCTGAAAAAGAGCTCGATGAGGGGATAAAAAAAGCAGAGCTTGTGGAATACTATCGCAATGTCGCACCGTTGATGCTGCCCCATGTGAAGGACCGGTTCCTCTCAATGTTCAGATTTCCCGGTTCTTCCAAAAGAACATTCCTGACTATTTTCCAGATTGGATTGAAAGCAAGTGTCTTGAACATGAAAGCGGCGTGACCTGCTATGCGATCGTTAAAGACGAAGCAGCGATCGTCTACATCAGTAATCAGGTTGTTGTGCCCCACATCACGGTCACACGAATTGACAAACCTGACCTTCCCGACAAGATGATATTTGACCTAGACCCGTCTCGACCCGATGTGTCATCGCTCAAGTCAGCTGCACTCAAGTTGAAGGGCTTCCTTGAGGCTTTAGGCTTTAGATCGTACATCATGACAACGGGTGGCAAGGGCTACCACATTGCCGTGCCCGTTAAGCGCGAGCTTGATAATAAAGGCGTCCGAGATTTTGCCCTTAAGATTGCGCAGACCCTCGCAAAGCAAGACGCCACCGTAACGACAGACCTGAGAGTGGAAAAAAGGGAGGGACGGATCTTTATAGATGTAAACAGGATATCAGCGATGCAGACCTCTGTAGCGCCGTTTGCCGCACGATCAGAACCAGGGCTCCCTGTTGCGAGCCCGTTTCCTTGGGACGAGCTGGCAAACATCGACCCGCGGTCGTACTCTATCCGGAACTACCCGAAAGTGGATGCTTGGAGCGACTTCTTTGCGAGCGCAGTATCAATACGGGATGTAATCGAGAAGCTTACTTAAGCACGCCAAACGCGCCCGAAAAGGATCTTTTACGGCGAATTGGGGGATGCAAAGAAGCTCGCACATTCCGTCGAATCACTGTGCGGAACGACCTTAGTCATTTAATTTCCAGTACACCCGGTGATCGGTGATGTCGTAAGTAACTTTGTACGTGCTGACAAGCCCACTCAAGTGGCCTTTAATCGTAGTAACAGAAAGCCAGTATTGAGCTAGGTTATCCTTTACGTCAAGCTCTTTGAGCACGTCGTAGATGAGTTCTTCCGTTGATCGAGGATGCGCTAAAAGTCGAAGTATCATGGCATCGATCTGTGCAAGCCGCTCTAAATGAAGCGCGATCTGTTCAACGCTTTCTTCCTTTGACATAACTGCGCTGTGACTCGGAACGATCCAGTCAAACGTGGTCTTCCTAATTGCGTCAAGCGAGCGACGCGTAAGCTCGACGTCTATGGAGTAGGGCAACTTGTGTCGTTCCCAGATTGCCTTCGGGTAGAGTGCGTCTCCTGCAAAGAGCACGCCGTCGCATAAATAGCCCGTGTGCCCCATCGTATGACCAGATAAGGGCAATGGGGCCATATCTCCTTCAAACGGGTACTCTTCGGTATAGCGGTCGACCTTGCACGGCTCTCCTAGGAAAAATTTCGTTGTCATCTCAACTGGCGGACGCGCCCAGTTGAACATACCGCGCACGTTGACCTCAGGATTCTCGATCAAAAATGCGTCCTCTTTCGGAGCTACCACGAGGGCACGCGTACGTTTCTGCAGCGTACTCGCCCACGCAAAGTGATCGGTGTGCCCGTGCGTGATAAGAATCGCCTCAAGATTAAGCGGGGCATCGATAACAGCCGTATCGATTAAATGATTTTCGTAGAGGCCGACGTTTGTTTTGCCCAGAATGCATTTGACGCCATTCAATTCGATGAATTTTTGTCTCACGTTATGTCGCTCTCCGAACAGTCTTCAGCAGTTAGCGAGGGTCTCATTCTAGCAAGTGAAAATGCGACAAACCGCGCCGTATGTCACGACGATCGAGTGTTAGCAGGTACTTAGCGATAACTCTAACGGCTTAGAAGCTCGCGTCATCTTAGTCTAGTTCAATATAGTAACTCTTATAAGCAGTAAAAGGCCTGCGATAAGCCCCTTGGTCCGTTATCGCGCGCACGAAATGTAACAAAAACAAGTGTCGAAAACCAAAAAGATCACTCGAACAATTGAATGTCAGACGCAAGTAAAGTAAGGACTCTTCGGGCCCCTATGGACTGTTGGGGCTGTTTCTAAGCTATAGGTGGTTACATAGGTCATAACCATAAAGATTCGGCTTGATGTTTGCAATTGCACACGCTTGCACTACAGGGTAGCAAAAGTAAGTTATATGTATGTGATTGCAGGAACTAAGCGCCCCCATCACGGCGATATTAAGTTGAACGACAGGTAAACAGAAAACGTTAAGCCTGATATTGTAGGTTATATTACTATACTGATACTTGTTTATCAATGGCGAGGCGATTAGATGTTTTACGGTAAAGCGACTGATCAAGCAACACAAGAACGAGGGGAATGTGGTGGAGCAGTCACTGCAATACTCACAGCAGCATTAGAACAGAACTTAGTCGACGGAGCGTTGGTTATAAAGAAAAGCGAAAGCATTTACGACGGCTTTCCCTTTTTTGCCACGACTAAGGAAGAAATAGCAGAAGCTTCAGGCTCGCTGCATTGCGCACCGACGCTGAGCGCAAAGGTAATTAAGAATTACCTCAATGCCGCGCGGGATACACGCGTCGCCGTCACATGCAAACCGTGTGATGCTCGTGCTATTGTTGAGATGGGCAAACGTAACCAAATTAACATGGATAACATCTATATGGTCGGGGTGAATTGCGCGGGGACGATGCCCCCCGTACCAGCACGCGAGATGATACGAAAATTCTATGAAATCGATCCCGACGATGTGGTTAAAGAGGAGATCGCTAAAGGGAAGCTTATCGTGCAGACCAAGGACGGCGAACACAAAGAGGTTTCCATAGATACGCTTGAGCAAGCGGGCTACGGCAGGCGCAAGAACTGCCAGCGATGTGAATATAACATCCCGAGAATGGCCGACATAGCGTGCGGCAACTGGGGGGTTATCGGCCCCGACGCAGGACAGGCAACCTTCATCGAAGTGTTCACAGACAAAGGCCAAAAGCTGCTTGATACAGCTACATCGTCGGGAGCCCTTACGCTGACCGACGCGCCGCCTGAAGGGATTGCACTGCGTGAGAAGTTAGACGGAATCATGGTGAAAATGGCGCACAAATTTATGGATGCGCAATTTGCCAAGTATGACGGCGATGATAAGTTCGAAAAGATGTTCGCTGACTTGGACAGATGTATTCTGTGTCGGAACTGTATTATCAACTGTCCGATATGTTACTGCGAGGAGTGCTTTACGAAAAAAGATTACGTCATGGCGCAGGGCACGTTACCTCCTGAGCCGATGTTTCATCTCACGCGTTTGATGCACATAGGGCCATCGTGTGTGGACTGTGGCCAGTGTGAGGACGGTTGTCCTGCTGAGATCCCCATTGCTATGATCACCCATATGGTGCAAACGGATCTTCAAAAGGCTACAGGTTACGTGCCAGGGCGGTCATTGGAGGACCCAATACCTCTATCTGAATGGGAGGAGGTACAAGAATGAGCCAAGCGGAAGCTGTGCAGTCGAGCGAACAGGAATGGGAACCTCGCATCTTAACCTTCTGTTGTAACTGGTGCTCCTATGCCGGGGCAGACTCGGCGGGGACCTCTCGAATGCAATATCCGACAAACATGCGCATCATACGCATAATGTGCTCAGGACGCCTAAACCCAATGTTCATCGTTAAAGGGTTCCTCTCTGGCGCTGACATGGTGATGATGCTCGGCTGTCACTTTGGCGACTGCCATTACCTGAAAGGCAACTTCGCCTGCAATGCGCGCATGACCTTGCTCAAACCCTATTTGCAGGCAATCGGGATCAATCCTGAGCGGCTGTATTGGAATCAAATCTCTGCATCAGAAGCGATCAAGTTCAAGGAAACGATGGAAAATATCGTCAAAAAGGGAAAAGAGTTGGGACCTATAGCCAATGAACTTGGTGTGCATGCACAAGGCGCAGGCGCACAAACAAGCAAGAAGACGGCAAAAGCTGTGGCAGGGGACTTCTTCAGTTAGATGAGCCGGCTGCATACAACCTTGCCTATAGGAGGAATCACTCAACAAGTTATCCATGCCGGAGAGGGTGCTAAGCAAGCTTTTTTCGGTTGAGTTGTTCTTACACTCTTGACCCAGTGAAGGACCCAACCACTTAAGCACCCTCTCAGTAACTATTTTAGACTAGGTGCCGACCGTAACGTTAGCCAAATACGTACAGTGCAAGAATATGTGTGACAGATCATGACCAGCTCTGCGCTCTGTGGGAACTGCAGAAATTTGGAGGGACTCATAGCGCGATTTTGTTTATAACGAAGATGGAGATTAGCATACCATGATAACGCCGGATCAAATAGAGGGGAGTGCGTGGAGGGCTTGGAATGCCCTAAAAAGTCTCTATTGTGACCTTGAGTTTTTTAGCGATATTGACGCAAACGAGAGGGCGCAACTAAAAGAAGAGATTAGATCCCACCTCGAATTTTATGCCGATCTGTGTGAGAGGTTCGATACTACAGACGCACTAGTAGAGCGGTCTGCGCGAGCAATGCGAGAGATAGAGGAGCAGAAAACGTTTGGTCACCGCGGGTATTGACGATCTAACTCGAGTCAAAAAACATCCGCCCATAAAGGGGCGTAAAAAACAGTGAGTTGCTCGTTTAGTTGTAACTAGTAAACGGTCTCGTCACTCATCATCTTCCAATTGCGCAAGCTCCTTGTTCGCGTCGAGGCACAAACGGTACACTTGATCACTTAGGGGCGTTCCGTCTAAATATGGCTCAGCTATACTTATTGCCAAATCATGCCACTTAAGGGGTATATCCCACCGCAAGAGTTCTTCAACGCGTAGCGTGTCATAGGCTTCGATTGCTAGAATTAGGTCTAATATATACGCCTTTAGCTCTTTGTCTGCTGCCGGGCATTTTTCAGCGTGTTCTGGTGTGTTGTTCTCCACGGTATCAGCTCGATAACATATTCGGGGTGTAATAAATAACCCTTTGTGATTTGCGGGGTTGCTGTTTTTTGAGATTTTATGTGCCTGCCTTTGCATTCTATAGTTTACTCATTAGGCCCCGCTCAGCCTATAAATTAGGATATTCGACCGCTTAGATCAACTAAATAGTCTTGATAATTTTGAACAAAATACCGTTTCCCTTTTTTTCGTATGATAAACCCCTCAGTTTCCAATAGTCGTTTCTGAGCTTCAGCTCCGCCTGGATATTTCTCGTTCAAGAATCCGTCAGCCTTCAACGTTCGCCAGTAAGGAATGTCCAAACGCGTGCCCTCTTGAATCCTCTCCTCCACTGCGTTTGCGGCAGTCATGATAAAAATACCCGTCGTAAGCGAGCAGCACGCTTTGACCCCGTGTTTCTTAGCAATTATTTTGCAAATTTCGACAATGGTGATAAGCCTGCCCTCCGGGACCCCTTTCATGACCTCTACGACATCGCTTGGATTGACAAGGACAACGGGATCGCCTGCCTCAGCGCTCCTCTTGTGTACCGCGTTGTAGCATGGAAACCGCTCCTCTAGTTCCATCACTTTTGGTAGCCCTTTTTTATCTCCCAGTTTCTGTCTCCAGGTCTTCTTTTTGTAAGTTATTGTTATTCCACCTCCGCTTTCGTCCGTCGGATGAGCAAATTGTTGAAAGTGGCGTCTCTTTATAACTCGATTAGTCTCTTAAAATGAGGGTTCCCCGTC
>JGI24147J20444_1001556_pt1 | contig 10956 bp, 7 predicted proteins | sample BarGraIncub1133A_FD_20444 | JGI IMG/M metagenome (IMG submission 20444) | reverse complement strand
GGCTCTTGCGGGCTCGTGCGAGGCGAGAGACGGCTACTCGATGGAGGCACGGCTGGACTTCGGCATGCTGGAGACACGGCCGGAAGGTTCAGTCAGCGATGTTCTGTGGTACGAGAGCGGACAACTTGTCGGGTTCGCGGGCATGAACAGCTATGGTAACCCGTCGGAAGTCGAGGCCACCATCCTCGTCCATCCGGATTTTCGCAGGAGGGGGATGGGGCGTATCATGGCGCGCGCCGTGGTGAGGGAATGCCAGAAACGCGGAGTGAGACGGCTGCTGGTCATCCTGCCACAGGAGTCCCGGGAGGGCGCCGGGTTCGCCCACATGATGGGTACACGGCACTCTCACAGCGAATACACGATGGACCTCGACGTGACGCGGATTACCTCATTCGAGACCATGCCTGGTTCGGTGGAACTCCGGCCTGCGGGGGTCGAGGACGTGCCCATCATGGCGACGATTGTTGCTTCAGCGTTTGCNGNGCCGGTTGGGGAAGAGGAACAGGCTCTNNTGCGTTTGATGAAGGACTCTACGCGNACNACCTANCTNGCGACGCAGGANGGGCGNCCNGTCGGTGTCATCCAGTCGGCCGTCAGCGACGGCCGCGCGTTCATCATCCANTTCGCAGTNCGGCCCGAGATGCANGGACAGGGTATNGGGNGNCAGATGTTGATGGCCATTGTCCATGGACTGCTGAACAGTGGTGGCAAGCGGATCACCATCGAGGTCGAGACAGAGAACCGGAACGCCCTCTCCCTTTACCAGCGGTGCGGGTTCGTGACGATCAACGCCACGGACTACGAACTGCTGGAGCTGCCCAGGATCCCCACGGCTCCCGAGCTCCTGTTCGACCGCTAACTACGCGCCGAATCCTGCGGACAGGCCCGTCAACTCCTGACTGATGCGCCACAGGCGCTGCTGAGCGGCGACGTCGTAGGAAGCGCGCGAGGACCGGACCGCATGCCTGCGCTGGAAATAGCGGCCGGTGACTCTCTCGACATCAGGTGATGATGCCAGCCAGACGCTCGTGTCCGCGCCCTCTTCGGGGGTGACGGCGGAGAACCGGTCCATGATCCGTTTGGCCGTCCTGATCAGCCAGCCGCTGTCCATACAGATGTTCGTGTGCACCAGCCCTGGGTTGACCGCGTTGACGGTGACGCCGCTTCCCTCAAGTCGCCTGGCCAGTTCGTAGACAAACAGCAGGTTTGCCAGCTTGGACTGCGCATACGCCTGCTGTGAGAAGTAGAAGTGCTCTCCCTGCAGGTTGTCCCAGTGCATGCGCGCACGGTGGTGTTCGTACGAAGACGTCACGATGATGCGTGACGGCGCACTCTCCCGCAGGACGGGAAGCAGGAGACCGGTGAGCAGGAATGGTGCCAGATGGTTGACGGCAAAGACTTCCTCGTACCCATCGACGGTGGTGCGCCGTGTCGGGAAGACTGTTCCGGCGTTGGCGACCAGGACATGCAGGCGGTCCCAGCGATCAGTGAACGCNCGNGCCAGACCGCGGACTTCCTCCATCGANGCNAGGTCNGCGCGCAGGAANTGCACNTNGTCGTTNCCNGTGCGTTGNNTGATACCTGANACGAGNTCCTGTCCCCGCTCGGCATTGCGCCCAGTGACGACGACCGTTGCCCCCATGCCGGCAAGGGCTTCCGCCACAGCCGCGCCGATGCCTCGGGTGGCGCCGGTCACCAGGCACACTCTGCCCTGTAACATTCTCGGGACGGTTCCAAGTGTGTTATAGGTTGTCACGTTGGCCGCATGTCTGTCACAGCGGCTTGATGGGGATGGAGTAGACGCACGCGGCGGAAACGCTGACCAGCTCGCGTTCAGGATAGCGCAATGCGGTCAGACTGCCTCCGTGGACGCAGCCGGTGTCGATGTCGATGGTGTTTCCGACCCATGCCGCTTCGGCGATGGGCAGGTGTCCCCAGACGACGACCGCGTCGCCTTTGTACACATGGGCCCAGTCGGTGAGGACCTTGAGTCCAAATTCGTCCCGCTGACCGGTCGGGGAGCCGAACAGCGCAACGTCGCGCGCCCGTGGCGAGTCGATGCCGTGGAGGTCCTGGGGCAGGCCTGCATGTGCGACCACCAAGTTGCCACCGTCCAGGATGAGGTGTGAGGGCAGTCCGTCCAGGAACTCGCGGACAAACGTCTGCATCTCCTCACCCGCCGCGTTCAGCTCCTGCAGTGTATGGTCGAGTCCGTTACTGATCTTGACCGGAGATCCCTGCAATGACCTGAGCAATTTGTCGTCGTGATTGCCGGGTACAGCGAGGGCAGCGCCGGAACGGACCATCGCCATGACGATGAGGAGCGTGCGGACGTTGTCGGGACCCCGGTCCACGAAGTCGCCGACGAAGATCGCCGTCCTGCCCTCTGGCGCCGTGATGCGGGGAATCAGGGCGCTCGGGTTCTCAACCTTGTACCCCATGATCCTGAGCAGTGAGAGGAGTTCATCACAGCACCCGTGGAGGTCGCCGATCACGTCAAAGGAGCCGGCTCTGTCGCGCCACAGGGTCGGCGAGGGATGAGAGGGCATTCCAAAGGCGTCTGCCTCTTCCGCGGAATGTAGCACGATGACGTGGTCGAATCCCTCATGACTCAACACACCCTCGCTGACGGGCGCCTGGGCGCACTGGCGGTCCACGACGAAGTCGCCTACGACGCGGTCCAGCCGCTGCCGGTTGCGCTCCTTGCACACCTGGAGTGGAAGCTCGAACAGGATAGCCATACACGGACGGTGATAGCGGACTGCGAGGTCCAGCAGTGGCCGGCGTGCTTTTGCCTGCACGTTCGTGGCATCGACGACCGTGAGGCGGCCGGCGTGCAGACGCTGTTCGACGATACAGTGTAGGACCGCAAATGCGGCTGTGGTTGCAGCCTGGTCCGCTTCGTCGTCGGCGACCATGGCGCGGCAAGCGTCGGACGACACGACCTGGGTCGGCTTGAAGTGTTGTTGTGCAAAGGTCGACTTGCCAGACCCGGACGGGCCGATGAGGACGACGAGCGCCCCCTGCGCGATGCTGGGTCCTGAGAGTTGCGTGGTCATGGAAGAAGGTACCCCTTTGCCGTTAGAAGCTCGAGATAGTGCCGTGCTGCGTGGACGGCGGCGGCCGGCGCGTCGAATTCCGCGGTGGCCAGTTTCAGGGCGTCTTCGCGTTCTACGCCCAACTGGATGAAGTTGACTACTTCTCCCTTCAGGTTGTACCAGCAGGGGAAGTCGCGCATCAGACGGTCATTCCACTGGAGGTCCTCCGGGGCCATCCACGCCTCCTCGATGGGGCCAATGATCGGGACCCTTGGCTGGAATGCCGGCATGGGAGCGGTCGTGCCCGCCGCAGCCAGTTCAGCGCGGACGACCGGGGTGTCGGTGGTCTCCTGTAACGCAAGGAGCGCGGCACGGGTACGCCGAGCCACCCAGTCTCGTATCAACGGGTCACTGTACCGTACGCTGTCTGCCAGTCCCTGTTCACGTATGCGGGCTGCGACGGCGGCGGCACGCACGTCCGGGATGCCGGAGACAAGGTCCGCGAGAGTATCCAGAACGCCACGGCCCACCCACTCGAAGGACTGGACACTGGACTTGTCCGGCGTGTCCTCGCTGGAGTGATAGAAGCGGTCGGGCCACTGGGTCAGCGACAGAGCAGGGACGTGGATGCTCGCGTCGTTGAGGATGGCGTGGTCGGAGCCCCATGTGAATCCGGTGAGCATCAGGCGGAAGTCGTGAGTAGTCAGGTTGACAGCCATGAGGTCCGAAATGAACGACGGTAGTGACCATGGGGTCGCGGTGACTTCCAGGGTGGAGCCGTTTTTCGCCTGGTCTTCACCGACCATGTCTATGTTGATGGCGCATGCCAGATCGGGCTTCTGGTCGGCAAGCCACGCGATTGTGCCATAGAACTCGGGCATCCACAGGGCGATGACCTCGCGCTCCAGTGGCACGGTATGGAGGACGCGCACCAGTTCGGCCAGCAGGGCAGCCCCGCTGGCATTGTCGTTCGCTCCCGGTCGGGGGTGGCACAGGTGCGCCAGCAGGAGGATGGGCTTTTGCGCTCCGGGCGTACCCACGTGAGCTTCCAGCACCTGCAGGTCGCTCGTTCCGGCGTCCGTGTCGAAGAAGGCGTCGACCTCGATGACCTCCTTCCCGACCATGTCCTGGAGATGTTTGAACGTACGGTGGCTGACGTTGAAGCCGAAGCCCTCACCCTGTGACTCCGAGCCGAAGGAGGCATAATTCACGGTATCGGGCATCTCCTCGGGTGTTCGGCCGATGCGTGTGTCCTGCGCAGGCATGAAGTCGGTGATGACACAGCGTGCCCCACGCTTGGCGACTGCTTCGCGGTAGACGAGGGGAGGTTTGCCCGTGGCAAGAACGGCGCAGCCCTCGACCGGCTGAGTATACTCGGTGTCCTCTGTTCCTGACCCGACGTCGACGACGCGGAGACGTTCGATGCCGTGACTTGCCCCGGACAGGAAGATGCCGCCAATGGGGGCCATCCTCAGGTCGGGGACCAGCCACTCGCCGGTGGACAGGCGCAGGAAGCCACCCTTGAGGTTCCACGGGCGGGGCATGACATACCCCTGGCACGTGGTGCCGCATGAATAGTGGCGCACCGTGCTTGCTCCCACGAACTCCTGCAATCTGACGATGGCGTCGACAAATCCCTGCCCGCCTTTTGAACGATGCAGGAGGGCAAGGTCGCGCTCCAGCTCGAGCGCATTCTGCGGGCAGAATTCCCGGAGCAGATCTTCCCGGAGCGTCACTTCTCTCCGGCTGCTGGGTTGCGCAGTTCGGGCTCGAGCAGGTCCATGTAGACCATGTCGTAGCGCACACGGTCACGGACGACGGACTCGCGGAAGCAGCCGAATTCCCGGAAGCCGACTTTGCGGTACGCCTTGTCGCCGCGGGCGTTGATGGACAGGTGGCGCAGGAGGATGCTGTGCAGGTTCAGCTTGTCGAACCCGTACCGGCACAGCAGGTACAGCGCTTCACTCCCGTATCCCTTGCTGTGATACTCCTTCTCACCCACCAGGATGCCAACCTCGGCGGTACCTTCCTTGTGGTTGATATCCATCAGGCTGCAGTCGCCGATGAGCTTCTGGTCGCCGGCCAGGCGGATGTCCATGTGGACCATATGGCTGCCGGCCTTGACGACGACGTCGTCGTACCAGGCATACTCCTGTTCCAGTGTCAATACCTTGCCGTAATCGAGGAGAAAGATGTTCAGTTCAGGGTCCGTGATCCAGTGCAAGTACGCCGGGACGTCTTCGCGGCAGGCAGGCGTCAGGACGACCTTGGTTCCACTCATGACGACAGGCAGGTTTTCCATCGTACGACCTCCTCAGAATCAATGAGACCAGCATACCCACAAGGGCGCCGTGATGCAAGCGTCTGAGCCGATGACGGGGATGTCTGGGTACTGCGGGCTTCGGCGCCCTGCATCATGTCCATGGAATGGCGTCAGCATGGCAGAAGCCTTCCATGAATGCGTGTAACTCAGATGTTTGCGACATGCAACGGCGAAATCCGGATATACTTGTGTCGCTCGTGAGAAACTGTAGATTACTGCGGCGGTTGTCGCTGGGAGGTATTTGAAATGAAGTACTTCATCAGTCTGGACATGGAAGGTGTAGCTGGTCTTGCATCATGGTCGGAAACCAGTCAGGAACAGCGAGAACTCATGACGGGCGAGACATGCGCCGCCATCGAAGGTATCCGGAGCGTGGACAAGGAAGCTGCAATCGTGATCGCCGACAGTCATAGCCGTGGGCAGAACCTGCTGCTCGACAGGCTCCCACAGGACGTTCAGGTCGTGCGGGGTTACCCGCGCCCGCTGTACATGGTCGAAGGAGCAGATGAGTCCTGCGACGCAGCCCTGTTTGTCGGCTACCATGCTCCCATCGGAACGCAGAATGGGTCCATGGACCATACCTATTCCTCGGCCTCCATCTACGAGGTCCTGGCCAACGGGCACGTCGTGGGCGAGACAGAACTCAACATGGTCCTGCTGGCCCCCCTGGGTATCCCATTCATCTTCGGCAGCGGTGATGAGCAGTACTGCGGATTCTCGCAGCAATTCTTCCCCCACGCCGTCTTTGTCACCACCAAGTGGGCCACCGGCCGGTATTCCCAGCGGACGCTGATGCCCGAGGCATCGAAGACGCTGATCCGCGACGGTGCCGCCAATGCGACGCGTCAGTTGATGACCCGTGGTCGCACGACACTTGCTGACGAGCAACTTCAGGGGACCGTCCAGCACGAAATTCTGGTGACTTCACCGTCGACCTGGACTGTGCGCTTCCTGACGACCAGTGCCTGCGACGTCGCAGCCTGGATTCCCGGCTCCCGACGTTCCGGCGGCCGTGAACTTTCGTATACCTCGGATGAGCCGACCGAGCTTTACCGTTTTCTGATGAGCTGCACGGTCGCAGGGAAGTACGACCGCGACCTGTAGCCCAACACGTACTGTCAGTCAATGACAATGCCGGGCACATCACGTGCCCGGCATTGTTGCGCACAGTCTTTCTGTTGTGTTCTTCTACTTGCTTGGTGCCATGTACGCGTACTTCCAGTCGACAAACCCGATGCTGCCCTGATAGAAGTCCTTGACCCTTTTGCTCAGCAGAACGGGGTTCGTGTAGAAGTAAACTGGGCAAATGGCGAAGTCCTTCATCAATGTATCCTCGGCGAGGTGCATGGCCTTGAGACGAGCGGTCTGATCAGCAGTCGATTTCTCATCTGCAATAGCCTGATCGTAAACCTTGCTGGTCCATCCCAGATCGTTGTTGCCACCACCTGTAATATACAGATCAAGGAATGTATTGGGGTCCATGTAGTCAGCAGTCCATCCCGCACGGGCAACGTCATAGTTGAGATGGTCCCTGTCCTGCAGGAACACGCCCCACTCCTCACTGGTAATCGTGCACGTGATCCCCAGGTTCTTCTTCCACATTTGCTGAATCGCTTCACCAATCGCCTTGTGTGTGGAGGACGTGTTGATCATATAGGTAAATACAGGGAATCCCTTGCCTCCTGGATATCCTGCGTCTGCCAGCAGCTTCTGCGCAGTCTCGATATCGTTGTCTTTGAAGTACGTTTCACCGCCAACCTTGCGGAAATCACTGTCCGCAGTCGTATCAGGGAAGCCGTAGGGGATGAACGCCATTGCAGGCAACTCGCCACCTTTGGTGATGTTGTCCACGATCTGCTGACGATTGATCGCCAGCGTCAGGGCCTGACGGACACGCGGGTCATTGAACGGCTTTTTGCTGCTGTTGAAGATGACGTAATAGGTACCGAGATAAGGCAGAATCTGTGCGTCGCCTGAAGCGACAAGACTTTTCAGTTCGGACGAGGGGACAGTAGCTGCGGCATCGAGCTGTCCAGACTGATACATTGTCAGGGTAGTCGACGGGTCTTCGACCATATAGTAGATAACGGTGGTAAGACGCACTGCGGCAGCATCGTAATATGTGTCGTTCTTGACCATCGTCAAGTGATCGTTGTGAGCCCATTCAGTAAGCTTGAAGGGACCATCGCAAACAAAGGTCGAGGGACTGGCAGCCCATTTCGGGTTCGCCTCAACGACCTTCTTATCAACTGGGAATAGGGTAGGGTAGGTTGTGAGGTCGATAAAATATGGAGTAGGCCCCGCCAGGTTCACCTGCAGCGTCTTGTCGTCCAACGCTTTTACTCCGACCGAGTTGACATCAAACGGCTTGGTCATATCCGGTACTGAGACTGCAGTTCCGTTGACCGTCGTGGTCACAGGATTGCCGTTCGCGTCCACCTTGGCGGCATAATACTTACCATCCTGTACCAGGCACTTGTTGAATGCTTCTCCGTTCTTGACGTAATACAGCTGATATGCAAAATCACCGGCTGTCTCAGGAGCCAGCGCTCGCTTCCAGGCATACTCAAAGTCTGGTGCCGTAACAGGATCGCCGTTGCTCCATTTGGCGTCCCGAAGATGGAACGTATAGGTCAGCTTGTCATTCGAGACATCCCAGCTGGTTGCAATAGCCGGTTGGGGCACGTTGTTCTTATCGTTGCGCGTTAGACCATCAAAAAGCTGGATCAGTGTTCCCAGCTCTGGATTACCAACTGCAGCCGCAGGATCAAGGCTGCCCGGCTCAACAGCAAGATTGTACCGTACGGTCTGATCGGCCGCCATGTCGGATGTATCGACACCACCCGTGCTCTTGGTTCCACAACCGGCGAGCGTAGCGGCCAGCATACATAGAACCAGGAATACAACAACTTTTCTTGTCATGTGATTCCTCCCGTGTATTTCGTCTCCCGAGCAAAATCTGACGTAAGAGCGATTGTATAATGCTTACAGGTTTTTGCAAGACCACATTCAACACAGGATCGAGTTGTTTCTTCCTGATGTACTGCTATCCTTATAATAGCTACGTTACTCTTGTGGTAGCCGCAAGATACCACGAATTATGTTGGGAAGGGGAGGCTATCGTATGAGGAAAGCACTGTCGTTTGTCTTGATATCGGTATTCCTTGTTGTCGTTCTTTTGGGGACCGTCTCTTGCAAAGCCAGCAAAGGCGGCTTGCAGGAGGTAACGTACAACCTGGGGACTGAGCCCGCTGCAATCGATCCAGCCATCACGACTGGCATTCCAGAGGCCAACATCGAACTGCAGGTCTTTGACGGGTTGACACGCATTGACGACAAGAACGTGCCGCAGCCGGCGATTGCGGAGAGCTGGACGATCTCGGAGGACCTGAAGACGTATACCTTTACGCTTCGCGATGCATCCTGGACGGACGGAACGCCCGTTACGGCTGATGACTTCGAGTATGCCTGGAAGCGCGCTCTCAGCCCGGAGTTGGCGTCCGAATACGCCTACCAGCTCTACTACGTGTCTGGCGGTGAAGCTTTCAACAAGTCCATCAAAGTCGACAGCAAGTACTATGTCCAGGCTGTCGACGCCAAAGGCAATCCTCTTACGAAGAAAGAGGGGGACAAGGATGTCGCCGTGCCGGACATGACGAAAGAGATCGACCCCAGCAAGGACGTCGGTGTCAAGGCAGTGGATGCCAAGACGCTCCAGGTTGATCTCCAGTCGCCCACCGTCTACTTTCTCAACTTGACGGCGTTCCCTACGTTGATGCCGGTCTGCAAGGCTGTTGTCAGCAAGAATGACAAGTGGGCCTCCGATGTCAAGACATATGTGACAAATGGACCGTTCAAGCTCACGGAGTGGTCACACAACGAGAAGATGGTCTTTGAGAAGAACCCGACGTACTGGGACAAGGACAAGGTCAAGCTCACGAAGATCACCTACTACATGGTCGAGGATAGCACGACTGCGCTTTCGATGTTCCAGAGTGGTCAGCTGGACGCCTCCTCCACCGTACCCATCGCAGAGTTGCCCAAGCTGGTCGCCTCAGGCGATGCACAGATCCTTCCATACCTTGGGACATACTACTATCAGGTCAATGTCACCAAGAAGCCGTTCAGCGATGTCCGCGTTCGCAAAGCTTTGAATCTGGCGATTGACCGCAAGAGCATCACTCAGTCCATCACTCAGGGCGGGCAGATTCCCGCGCTGGCCTATGTTCCCTACGGTATTGCAGACGCGCTTCCTGGCAGCGATTTCCGCAAGGCTTCTCAGGAGGGCTTCTACAAGGACAACGATCTCACGACTGCAAAGGCACTGCTTGCTGAGGCCGGTTATCCCGATGGCAAGGGCTTCCCTGCCTTCATACTGCTCTACAACACCTCCAACGCACACAAATCCATCGCCGAGGCGATCCAGCAGATGTGGAACAAGAACCTTGGTATCACCTGCACCCTCAAGAGCGAGGAGTGGGGCGTTTACCTGGATGACCGGACTAACCTCAACTACAGTGTTGCGCGTGCGGGGTGGATTGGTGACTACATGGACCCCAACACGTTCCTGGACATGTGGGTAACGGGCGGCGGAAACAACGACACTGGTTGGGGCAACAAGTCTTATGATGCTCTCATCGCAAAGGCCAAGGCGACTGTCGACCCGAAGGCGCGCATGGCGGCACTGCATGACGCAGAAAAGATCCTCATGACAGATATGCCCATTCTTCCAATCTACTACTACACGAACACGGTGCTCCTGAAGAAGAGCATCAAGAACTTCTACCAGTCGACGCTGGGATTTGTCGACTGGAAGAACGCTTACATGGGGTAGCCTTCAGGAATCACTGAAGACCACAGTCCAGCACACCAGGAGTGAAGAGAGCGGCCGCGAGTTCGCGGCCGCTCTGCATGTCTGTAGGACACCGTAGTTGCTGCAGAAACAGAGGACACTCTTGGGTCACCGCGTCAACAGGATTGTGTTGTTTTTTCCCGATGTACTGTTATTCTTATAAAAGCTGCGCTACTCTTGTGGTAGCCGTAAGATGCGGCACGCTTTTTTTGAAAAGGGGAGGTTCGTGTATGAAAAAGGTACTATCGCTTGTCTTGGTACTGCTTTTTGTGGTCTCAATCTTTGGCGGACTGTCTGCTGTACCGTCGGCAAAGGCCGTCGCTCAGGAGGTGACGTACAACTTGGGCGCTGAGCCGCCTGGAATCGATCCAGGCGTTACCATTGGCGTTCCAGAATCCACTGTCGAGATGCAGGTCTTCGATGGGTTGACGCGTCTCGACAGCAAGAATGTGCCGCAGCCGGCGATGGCGAAGAGCTGGACGATCTCCAAGGACGGCAAGACGTACATCTTCACGCTGCGTGATGCGTATTGGACAAACGGAACCCCTGTCACCGCATACGATTTTGAGTATGCCTGGAAGCGCGTGCTCAGCCCGGAGTTGGCTGCCCAATACGCCACCCAGCTGTACTACGTCTATGGTGGTCAGGCTTTCAACACGTCCATCAAGGTTGGTAGCAAGTACTATGTCCAGGCTGTCGATGCCAAAGGCAATCCCCTTACGAAGAAAGTAGGAGACAAGGAC
>JGI24147J20444_1001554_pt1 | contig 10970 bp, 9 predicted proteins | sample BarGraIncub1133A_FD_20444 | JGI IMG/M metagenome (IMG submission 20444) | reverse complement strand
CAGATTAAAATTACAACCAACAATACACTGATCTGTGATTCATATAATGCTAATCCCACAAGTATGAACGTTGCCCTCGAATCGTTTTCAGGAATTCAGACTGACAATAAGATCCTTATCCTGGGCGATATGTTGGAACTTGGTGAAAAGAGTGAAGAAGAACACATTAAGTTATTGGAAGCAATTCAATCCCATATGTTTGTAAAGGTTTTTCTTGTTGGTCNTGTGTTTAAGAAGATCTCCGCAAACTCGGGTTTCAAAGCTTTTTACAGCGTTGATGAACTGAAAGATTTTCTTAAACATACACCTGTTAAGGGAAATACAATACTTATTAAAGGCTCACGAGGGATTGGACTTGAGAAAGTCTACGATTTGCTTTAGAAAATCATTTTATAGCTTCCCCGGCTCCCGCAAATTTTATATTTATAAGAAGGATTTCTGATCTGCTACCTGACCTGACTCTGGGTCCCCACAGACCATAGCCTGAAGAGACTATAAACTGTGTGTTCCTCTTTTTCAGATAGCCATAGCTTAATTCATAGATCATTGAAGTGACATAATTAAGGGGCCACATCTGCCCATTATGTGTATGTCCTGAAAGTTGCAGGTCTATTCCATATTTTGCTGTTTCATCGAGATGGAAGGGCTGGTGATCAAGCAGAATTACGGGTTTGGTAGTATCAACCTGTTTCATAAGTACCCCCAGTGACAATCGTTCTTTTTTGTAAAACCGGAATGAATCCCTGTCGATCCTCCCTATCAACTGAATACCACCTTTAAGAGTTACCACCTCATCCTTTAAAACTCTTATGCCTTTGCTTTCTATATAGGGAATAGTCTTGCTTGCACCTCCAATAAATTCGTGGTTCCCGGTTATTGCAAACAGGCCGTCAATACTCTTGGGACTAGTAAAATACTGGAGTAGATCTCCTCTCAAAACAGGACCAATTTCACCGTCAACAATATCACCAAGGAGCAGAACCATATCCGGTTTAAGATCCTTAAGAATCGCCGACAACTTTTTAATACTTCTTTTTCTTATTATGCTACCCAGATGAATGTCAGATACTGCCGCAATACGTAATGTTTTTATTTCTCCGGCAGATTTGTTGATTGTGATATTATACTCCCTGGTCACCGGGATTAATGCATTTATAAACCCACCGATAATAAGTAATGAAGAAATGAATAAGATACTTATGAATGACCATTTATGGAAAAGAAATATGTTTTCACCACTTACTATTCCCGGAATTCTCAGGATCAGTAAAATGATATCAGACAGAAGGAAAAATAAGAAACCATAGAGCATGAAGGCAAGCCAGAAACCGCCCAGAATATTCAGAATATCAGTAATAACTGAAGAGTGCCTTGATTCAAGAATCTTTGCGGCTATAAAAATAGCTGACAATAAAAAAAAGGTCAATGAGTATAGCAACCGGTGATTTCGTAAAATGGAGATCGCATTATACCCTTTGTAAAATAAATAAATATTTACCAGAGAGTAAATTACAAGTACTATGGAAAAAAATACTATCATTTGATATCTTCTCATTTTAATTCGGTTTTATGATAAAAGGCTTTTATAAGTTTTATTCCCTTTAACATAAAACTCAAAAACGATGCTCTTGTTCAATATAAGTGCCGGAGAGTGATCCCTTTCTAATTTCTTAACAGATTCTCTTTTCTTTTTGAGTTCATTTAATGCTTTATAATAATCGATATGAGCTTTCCACACTGACTTGACACTGGCGAAACTGCCTTTCATGAGAAAAAATATTGCAGCTACGCCATCTAAAAGTCTTCTTTTAAATAAAACGGACCTCAGCTTGTCGTCCGGCAGGTTTTTATATAGAAGAAAGAGGCTGTTCCTGAAATTGAGATATGTTTTAAAAGGGGAGCTGTATGGAAGAGTACCTCCTCCTACATGATAGATCACTGATTCAGGTAAATAGCAAACACGATAACCTGTTTTATTAAAACGCCAGCATAAATCAATTTCTTCCATATGGGCAAAGAAATCAGCATCAAATCCACCGCATTTTTTCCACGCCTCACTTTGTACAATCATACATGCTCCGCTAGACCAGAAAATGTTAATCTGAGAATCATACTGTCCTGTATCTTTTTCAACTTTACTAATAATTCGACCACGGCAGAAGGGATATCCGTATTTGTCAATGAAACAACCGGCTGCACCGGCATGTTCGAAATAATCTTTATGCGAATATGAGAGTATTTTCGGCTGACAGGATGCGACATCAGGATTGTTATCCATAAAGCGTACAAGGGGACCAAGCCAGCCATCAGTAACTTCAATATCCGAATTTAACAAAACGTAATATCTGGCATCGAGCTGACTGATAGCGCGGTTATATCCGTCGGCAAACCCATAGTTTTTGTCCAGCAATAAAAGCTTTACCTCCTTATGATTTTCAGCAACCCATTCCGGTGATCCATCTGTTGATCCGTTATCTGCAACACAAATTATTGTATCGTTGTCGGCAGAGTGTTTTATAACAATACCCAGGAACATTTTCAGATAACCGAGCCCATTCCAGTTTAATATTACAATTACTGTTTTATACATTTTCTACCGGCTTTTTGTGCTTCCAGCGACGATGGCTCCAGATCCAGAACTCAGGATTTTTTCTGATAATCTCTTCCAGCCGTTTGACATGCGATTCTGTTATGAGATTTTCCGGAAGACCGGCGGTATGTTCAAGAAGAAGTTCTATATCAAGGTTGTAATGACCACGTTTAATTTTTTGAATATGGAAAAATACTATAGCCATATCATATTTTACTGCAATTTTACCGACTCCTGTAAATACTGCAGTATCCTGGTTCAGAAAAGTTGTCCAGTATTTAATATCTCCTTTTGCAGGGATCTGGTCTGAAAGGAATACTGAAACTGTATTGATGTTTTTATTACGGAAGTTTATTATTTCCCTTATTATTTGAGATGTCGGAGTAAGAACTATACCATCTTTTGATCTCTGATTATTAATAAAACTGTTGAAATACTTGTTTTGTAAAGGCTTATAAATAATAACAGTTTTATATTGAAGGTAATATGGGAGCATTGTAGGCCATTCCCAGTTATTATAATGACCAAGAACAGCAATTATATCCCTTTTCTCCTCCCTTAGTTTGTCGATAATTCCGAGATTACTGTATGTAAATCGTTTTATCTGCTCATTTTTGGACATATGGACAAGCTTAAAGGTCTCAATTAAAAGATCTGCAAGGTGTTTGTAAAACTTTTTTTCGATTGATCTAATCTCTTCCGGAGTTTTTTCGGGAAAAGAGTTTTTGAGATTAGTTTCAACAACCTTCCTGCGGTATGAGGGGAAGTAGAAAAGGATAAGATAGATGAAATCGGAAATGATATACAAAATCCACAGTGGCAGAAATGATAAAACCCAGTTTATTCCGTAAAATATGTAGTATCCGATTGCATCCATTTCAGGATAAGGATTTAATTTTTCATAAATTTACTTACAATTTCCAGAACTTCAGAAAAAACAGCGCTGTTTGCAGCTACAAATTCTTCTCCTGTAATATTCTTCTCATTACCCGAAAAATCGGTTACCCTACCCCCAGCCTCTCTGACTAAAAGCATCCCGGCGGCAATATCCCACGGGTGCAGGCCATATTCATAGAATGCTTCGAATCTGCCACAGGCTACATAGGCAAGATCGGTAGCAGCTGATCCAAGTCTCCTGATACCATGGGTATGTTTACAGAAATAAGTAAGGCATTTCATATAAGCTTCGAGCTGATTGAAATCATAGTACGGAAATCCTGTGGCTAAAAGACTTTCAGAAAGTTTAGCGGCTTTCGATACGTATATCCGTGAACCGTTGAGCCATGCTCCACCGTCTTTCCATGCAGTAAATGATTCATTTCCGCTTACTTCATAAACCACACCTGCAACAACCTCATCGTATTCCTTCAGCGCTATGCTTACTGCATATGGATGCAGACCATGCACGAAATTTGTTGTGCCGTCAAGAGGATCTATTACCCAGGTGTATTTCACTCCGGTTTTTTTTGAGGTTCCTTCTTCGGCCAGAAATCCGGCTTCAGGAAGCAGAAGACTTAACTTTTCTACAATCATCTTCTCGGATCCCTTATCAACATAACTGACAAAATCATTAAATCCTTTTCTTTCTGTCCTGGTGACATCAAATCCCAGAGATTCCTTATGAATAAAAGCGCTTGTTTCACGGGCGGCTTTTTCAATTTCCGTACAAATATCTCTAAGATCCATCATAGTTTATCCTAATAATTCAATACTCATTCTTCCTGAAGGTGAAATTTCATTCAGTTTTACTTTTTTTATCTGTCCGGCAAGTTTGGATTCCCATGGATGTTCCACCCTGATATAATTCGATGTAAAACCGGTTATGAATCCTTCACTGTAGGTTCTTTCAAATAAAACATTTGTTACCTTACCAATATTCAATTTATTAAATATAAGATTTTTCTTGTGAGAAAGTTCTATAAGTCTTTTACTCCTTGTTTCTTTATCCTTATATGACACCTTTCCAGGTAACTTTTCCGCAATTGTATCTGGTCTTTCTGAGAATGTGAAGACATGAAGATAGGAGATAGGAGTATTTTCAAGAAAGGAAAATGTGTCCTCAAAATCAGAATCGGATTCTCCGGGGAAACCAACTATTACGTCAGCTCCTATTCCGGCATACGGTAACTTCTCTGTAACCATTTTTATTCTGGAAGAAAATGTTTCTCTGGAATATCTTCTTCTCATGAGACCCAGGATTTTGTCGCATCCGCTTTGTAGCGGTATATGGAAATGATGAAGGATTTTTTCATTTTTTGCGGTAAATGAAATTATTTCATCAGTCAACAGGTTTGGTTCGATAGAAGATATTCTGAATCTTTCAATGCCCGGCACTTTAACCAGTTTTTCCAGAAGTTTAAGGAATGAATCTCCTGTAGATCTTCCAAAATCTCCAATATTTACACCAGTTAAAACGATCTCTTTAATACCTCTTTCAGCAATCTGTTCTGCTTCATTGATTAATGTGGAAATTTCAGGATTTCTGCTTCGTCCACGTGCTAACGGGATAGTACAATATGAACATCCATAGTCGCACCCATCCTGAATTTTGAGGAATGACCTCGTTCTGTCGCCCATGGAAAATGAAGGATTAAAACTATCGGCCGGAGTGAGACTGCACGAGTGAATTTCAGTTTTCACTTTTTTATCAATACCGGTTATATAATCGGATATATTGAACTTTTCATTCGTTCCAAGCACAAGATCCACACCCGGGATAATCGATATTTCCTGGGGTTTAAGCTGTGCATAGCAACCAACTACAGCAATGAATGCATCAGGTGAGAGGCTGATAAATTTCTTTATTGCCTGCCTGCATTTTTTATCAGCTACGTCAGTTACCGAGCATGTATTGATTACATATACATCTGCTTTTGTGTTTGCAGGAACTCTTTCAAACAGTTCATCAGGAAATGATCTTGAAATAGTTGATGTTTCTGCGAAATTGAGCTTACAGCCGAGTGTATGGAATGCTACTTTTTTCTTTTCCTGATCCATTATTTTACCACGGAGTTTCACGAAGTTTTCACGCTAGTCTTACAGTAATTTGCTGGCAAGTTCGGCCAGGAAGCTTCGTTCCCCCTTAACAAGGTTGACATGCGCAAAAATGTCCTGATCCTTCATTTTGTCGGACAGATAACTTAAGCCATTCGATGCTATATCGAGATAAGGTGAATCTATCTGTTCAATATCACCGGTAAAAACCATCTTGGTACCTTCTCCTGCCCTGGTAATAATGGTTTTAATCTCGTGTGGAGTAAGATTCTGTGCTTCATCAACTATAAAGAAGATGCTTGAGAGACTCCGTCCTCTTATATAAGCCAGGGGTGTAATTACCAGCTTATCCTCTTTCATCATATCATTAATACGAAGGAATTCAGGACTCTGGTGGCTAAACTTATGTTTGATAACAGTTAGATTATCATAAAGAGGTTGCATGTAAGGGTCCATTTTTTCTTTAACGTCACCTGGCAAAAACCCAAGATCGCGATTAGCAAGAGGAACAATAGGCCGGGCGAGGAATATCTGTTTGTATCTCTTATGTTGCTGTAGCGCAGCTGCGAGAGCAAGAAGCGTTTTGCCTGTTCCGGCTTTGCCTGTTAATGAGACCAGCTGAATATCAGGATTTGAAAGAGCTTCAATTGCGAAAGTCTGTTCCGCATTTCTCGGATCGATACCATATGTTGTTTGTTTGATAACCCTGCTGAGAGTTTTATTAACGGGATTATAATGGGCGAGAGCGCTTGATCCGTTATTTTTCATTATAAAAAACTGGTGCCCTGTCAGATTTGATTCAAGCTTGAATTCTCCGGAACCCACCCCTTCAGGAACTTCATAAAGCTTACTTATTGATTCCTGACTGACTCCTTCCAGTATCCTTATACCCTTATAAAGATCATCAATATTGGCAACCTTATCGTTTTCATAATCCTGGGCAATTATTCCCAGCGATTTAGCCTTCATCCTCAGATTAATGTCTTTTGTAATCAATACAACTGTTTTGTCCTTATTCGCGCTGCAGACGTACTCGGCAATTGCCAGTATCCTGTGATCAGCTGTTCTTTCGGGAAACGATTGGTTTACCTTCTCCGAGAAATCTTTGCCAGTCTCTATATGCATATTCCCAAGGTTTTCTCCAAGCGGAATATTAGCAGTCAGTAGCATGTCCCCTGAAAGCTTATCAAGCTCCCGAGTAAACTCACGTGCATGAAAGTTGATCAGATCATTTCCCCTCTTGAATTTATCGAGCTCCTCAAGAACCACAATGGGAATTATAATATCATTTTCTTCAAAATTGTAAATACATTTATAATCATGAAGCAAAACGTTGGTATCTATAATGAAGAGTTTCTTGTTGTGTTTCCTTCTCATTCTTAATGATTTATTATCAATAGTTTACATCCTTGTAATCAGACATGTTCGTACCTGCAAAAATAACTATTTTAAGGCACAAATTGTTATGTAATGGTTAAGTTTGTTATTTTGGAGGGAAAATTGAAACTGGTTGAACCAATTAAAGCATGACGTACTCCCAAACTCTCGAGTTTTTGTTCAGTCAGCTTCCTGCATATCACAGGATCGGGAAGGCTGCTTATAAAAATGATCTGAAAAACACAATTTCCCTTGATAATTATTTCAATAATCCCCACCTGAAATACCGTACAATTCATATTGCAGGAACAAATGGCAAAGGATCAGTTTCACATATGATTGCTTCCATTTTGCAGGAAGCCGGTTATAAAACTGGATTATATACTTCACCTCATCTAAAAGATTTCAGGGAAAGAATAAAAGTGAATGGTGAGATGATCCCAGAGAATGATGTTGTGAAATTTGTTACAAAACATAGGAATATAATAGAGATTATCAAACCTTCTTTTTTTGAAATGACAGTAGCAATGGCTTTCAAATACTTTGCCGAATGCCATGTGGATGTTGCAGTTATAGAGGTTGGTCTGGGAGGCAGACTTGATTCAACAAATATTATAAATCCTGTGTTATCGATAATTACAAATATTGGACACGATCATATGGACCTGCTTGGGGATAGTTTTGAAAAGATCGCTGTTGAAAAGTCAGGAATTATAAAAAGAAAAATTCCTGTGTTAATAAGTGAAACACAACCAGAAACCGAAAAAATTTTTCTTAATAAAGCAAATGAATCAGAATCTCCGATCTGTTTTGCCGATAAATTTTTTCATGCAATCTTATTAAAACTGATACGATGTCCGGAGAAAGAAAGTACTTAATGACTGAATTGTCTGCCAACCTCACATACGAAGGAACAATTTCACTGGGAGGTGACTATCAGTCAAAAAACCTTCAGGCTGTTTTTGCAGCTTTTGATAATTTAAAAGAAGTTTTTAATATTTCGGAGAAGGATATTACTGATGGTATCAGAAATGTTGTTCGAAACACTGGTCTTTACGGACGATGGCAGATATTAAGCACTGTCCCGTTAACTATTTGTGATACAGGTCACAATTTAGAGGGCTTGGAGTATGTCGTGGATCAGATAAACCGTATTCCAAAATCGGCTTTACACATAGTCCTGGGCTTTGTGAAAGATAAAGATCTGGGATCGGTTTTACCTCTTTTCCCTGTTGACGCTCTTTATTACTTCACTAAAGCTTCAGTTCCCCGGGCTCTTAATGAAGTGGATCTTAAATCGGAAGCAGAAAAATACGGACTGAACGGCATGAGTTTTCCTGATGTCAAAACTGCTCTCTCTTCGGCAAGAAAAAATGCTAAAAATTCTGATATGATATTCATTGGAGGCAGCACTTTTGTTGTAGCTGAGGTGGTTTAGAATAGATTTAGAATTTATTTATTTAGATTTGTAAGTATCCAAAATACCTGACTATGAGAAAGACATTAATTTTTTTAATTTGTTTTTTTTCAATCCATTCACTATCTGCACAAACTGAAAAGAAGATTACAATTCTTCATACAAATGATCTTCATTCGCGTCTTATAGGTTATGCTCCGGAATCTGCATATTCTCCTTTAACCATAAACGATGACAAAACAGTTGGCGGATTTGCCAGGATAGCTGCCATTATGAAAGCAGAGAAGGAAAGTAATAAAGGAACCACATTGATCCTGGATGCCGGCGATTTTCTTATGGGCACACTCTTTCCCAGTCTTGAGAAAGAAACCGGTTTTCAGCTACGATTAATGAAAACAATGGGGTATGATGCCATATGTCTTGGCAATCATGAATACGACTTCGGATCTGAATGGCTTGCTGCAGTTATAAATACTTCCCGATTGAAGGGAGAAATTCCTTCACTTCTTGCAAGCAATGCAGTGTTTGATAATAAAGACAACAAGGATGATGCTCTTGAAAAACTATTCTCGGATAATATTATCAGCAGGAAATTAATATTGACAAAGGATGGTATTAAAATCGGTATTTTTTCAGTCTTAGGCAAAGATGCAGACCGGGTGGCTCCTAAAGCTAAACCAATCACTTTTGCAAAACAAACCTCATTTGCAAAGAAGATGGTAAAAGAGCTTAAGAACGAAAAATGCGATATTATAATTTGTGTGTCACACTCCGGTATAAAAAAAGACAAGAATGGAGAATGGGGAGGGGAAGATGTTGAACTAGCCAGGGCAGTCAGGGGTATAAACCTTATTGTTGGAGGGCATTCGCATACAAAACTTGAACAGCCCCTGATTATAAATGGGATTCCTATAGTACAGACAGGGGAATTCGGTCAGTTTGTAGGTCGGCTTTCTTTGACATATTCAAATGGAAATCTGAAAGTCGATGGGTATAGGCTAATTCCTGTTGATGACAAAATCATGGGTGACAAAAATGTAAATCAACTCATTGATGAACAAAAAGAAAGAATAACAGCTGAAATTCTTAAACCTCTTGGTATAGATTATTTCAAATCTGTGGCTGAAACGGATTTTGTACTGGAAGGCAACGACGGTAGTGACTTTATTAACAGTAATCTCGGACCAATCGTTGCTGATGCGATCCATTATTCTGTCAATAATCATACCGGACAAGGTACAGATGTAAGTATGGTTGCTGCAGGTGTACTTTTTGATAAGATAATGCCTGGAATACAGACAGCACCAGATATTTTCAGGGTTGTGCCGCTTGGGTCAGGAAATGATAACGTCCCGGGTTATCCTCTTTCAAGGACCTATTTTACCGGAAGGGAATTAAAGAGTATTATGGAAATATTGCTGGTTGCTTATAAATCGAGTCCTGATAACTACTGTTATTATTCCGGTCTAAGAGTTGAATATAATCCTGATAAAGGGCTGCTCAAAAAGATAAAAAAGATAGAGATCCTCCATTCCGATGGCAGGACTATAAATGTTGACTTATCGAAAAAGAATAAAAATTTATATTCTGTTACAGCAAATTCCTATATGCTTGGATTTATAGGTATAATCAAAAAAATGAGCTTTGGCCTGATAAATGTTGTTCCAAAAGATATGGCCGGAAATAAAGTGAAAGATATGAAGACCACTGTCATCGATATGGATGAAAAGACGGAAGGTGTCCAGGAGGGTAAAGAGTGGTTGGCACTCCTGGAATTCCTTAGTTCAATGAAAGATACAAATGGTAATGGTATTCCAGATATTGATAANAAATATGCTGTTCCGGTTAGGTGTTTCTTCCCNGTAAAAGCAAGATGAAATTGGTTAACTTATTTTGATACCAGACTTATTCCGGCAAAGGCTTTGGTAAAGAATTCTTTACGGTTCATTTGCTTTTCCCCCATGAACTGAATGGATTATCAACAACCAATCTTGTTTTCTTATTGGCGACAGTAAAACCTATCTCGTATACAGTTCTGGTTACCAGCTCAAGTTTTTTAAAAGCTTCAGCCGTAGAAAGGAGCGCTGCACATCCTGAAGCGTCGTCGTCAGCACCCGGATTAACCTTAGTTCCATTAACACCAATATGATCATAATGACCCGAGAATACAACTATTTCATTTTTCATGACGCGGTCGCTTCCTTCGATATATCCTGCAACATTATTAAGAATCTTTTATTCTTTAAACATTACCTCGGTTATTTTGAGCTGTTTATCTGTTACCAAAAATGAATTTGGAGTAAGTGTTGAATCAATGTTCTTTAAACATTACCTCGGTTATTTTGAGCTGTTTATCTGTTACCAAAAATGAATTTGGAGTAAGTGTTGAATCAATGTTTTTCTGACTTGAGGGTAACACTAGAACTTAAATAACCTGCGATACCAGGACTTGATTCACTGAATGACTTAAATCCTGATTTCGGATCAGGTACAAAAAGAATAGCTTTTGCTTTAGAAAACATCAAAGCTGTTATTTTCATCTGGAAATTTTGTGAGGTTGTCCAGTTTGGTTCTGCAAACTGACATTTTTTA
>JGI24147J20444_1001545_pt1 | contig 11021 bp, 10 predicted proteins | sample BarGraIncub1133A_FD_20444 | JGI IMG/M metagenome (IMG submission 20444) | reverse complement strand
AAGGAAAAGATATATTTACTATGGAAACAGGGCAAGTCTTAGAACTTACAAAGGATACAGCTAAAGTCACGGGACGGGTACACACTGGATCTGTATTTGTAGATGGACTTGGAGTGGGGGATGTTGGAAACATAGTGCTTAGAGACAGAAAGCACTTAGCAGAGGATGGTATGCTCACTGTAGTGGTTACCTTGGAGCGGGAATCTTATAGTATTATCGCAGGACCAGACATAATAACTCGCGGATTTATATATGCAAAGGAATCGGATGAATTGATTAGTGAAGTAAAAGAGATTGTTAGGGGTGAACTTAATAAGTGCTTAGAAAATAAAGTAATTGAATGGTATGTATTAAAATCTAATATTAAAAAATCTATAGAGCGATATTTATATCAAAAAACAGAACGTAGACCAATTATTTTTCCAATTATTATGGAAATTTAACTAGATTGTAAGCAAAAAAGTATATTAGGGTTTTAAATAGTTAAAACTATATAAGTAATCAAGCAATTGACGAAACAAGAAAATATATTTAAGGGAGATAGTAGTTTAAGGTTATTATCTATTGTTAAATAGAAGGAGGATATGCAATGAATAAATTTCAGAACAAGGTGGAAGATATAATGGAATCAATAGAAGATTCAAATGCTTTTAAATGCGAAACAACAAGTGATTACAAAAAAGTGGCAAGAGCTCTAGTTGAAACCAATGGAATTATACCCGATTTTAAAAAGTACAATTTAGCTTCAAAACATTGGAAGAGTGCTAAGAAATTTATTTATTAAACAAATATGGTAATTAAAACATTTTCTTATATTCTATTATGTAAAGTTGGAATGTTTAATTGAATTATAAATTAGACATAAAAAATAACTGTTAAAGGGATTTCCATAGAGAGAATCCCTTCAAACATATCTAAATTAAAATAATTAAGAAGAATATAGTAAATAATATTAGCTGCTTTTCTCTAAAATAAAAAGAACTTCATTGATGATGCTCTAATTCATATTTTTTTATATATTCTTGCATAGCTATGTTAATTTTTTTCCCACTTGTTATTAATTTAAGAGTGTTTTTATCGTTGCCAAGTTGAGAATAAATATAACAATTGTCTGAAAAATCAATTTGATGTATGACTTGGATCCAATAAAAATCATTAAAAGTACCTGCAATATTATCATTATTGCCGGTTCTTTTATACTTAAATATATAATACTCTTTATCAAATTCGTTTTTATAATATTTTACCAAATGTGTAATCTTACTATTATCTTTAGAAAATGGATAAATACTAATAATCCTAGTCCAAACTAATTCATCATTATCAATTATCATAATATCACCCTATACAACAATATTCTTAATTAGACGGTGATATTACATATATTTAATTACAACTTATCGGGTAATAACATATCCTATAATTTACCTTAATATTGAATATTAGAATAAATGTTAAAGGTGATTTTCTGTATTAATATTTTGAAAGGGTTGCAGTTGAGGATTCAACAGTATAATATATATGTTATAATTGATAAATTTTGTCGTATTAGGAGGCTACTATATGAATTATTTTAGTGTTAGAGGTAAAGAAACTGTCGTAAATAGTAATGTTTGAGATTAAAGTGCCTGCCACAAGTGCCAATATGGGTCCTGGACTAGATACTCTTGGAGTTGCGTTTAAGCTCTATAATAGATTTATAGTAGAAGAGATAGAAAATGGACTTGAGATTCTTGGTTGTGATGAAAAATTTGCAAATAGTGATAATTTGGTTTATAGTTCAATGTTAAAAACATTTGAAAAGCTTGGAAAAGTTCCAAAAGGTGTTAGATTAACGTTTAAAACAGATTTACCAGTTAGTGGAGGCCTAGGAAGTAGCGCTACGTGTATATTAGCGGGTATCGTAGCTGCTAATCGGATTTGCAAGGATGTTTTAACAAAACAGGAGGTTTTAGATTTTGCTTGCGAAATTGAAGGGCATTCGGATAATGTTACCCCTGCACTAGTTGGAGGAATGACTGTTTCAATTATAAATGAGGGAGTTGTCCATTATAATAAAATACCAATTAGTGGAGGTATAAAATTTTGTGCACTAATCCCAAAGCTACAACTTTCAACTGAGGATTCAAGGGCAGTACTTCCAAAAACAATATTTCTAAAAGATGCTGTTTATAATGTAGGTAGGGTTTCAATGCTTATTGTATCTATTGTTAATGGGGATTATAAAGGTGTTAAGCTAGCTTGCATGGATAAGCTTCATCAGCCATATAGAATGAGTTTAATTAAAAATTATTCAGAGATTACGAAGTTTGTTAAAGAAAGTGAAGCTTTAGGGGTATTTCTTAGTGGCGCTGGACCAACAATTATGGTGATGCTTAAAAAGGAAGATAATAATACTGAAGAAAAGCTGAAAGAATTCCTAAAGGGTCTATTAGGAAATTGGGAAACATTGAATTTAGAAATTGATGACGGTGGTTTGGAAATTGTTGAAAAAGGTTTAGATATATTAAATATATAATGAATTTCGTGTAAATTGGCTATATATACTTTTTGTATATATAGCCAATTTAATATTGTGAATGTGATTTTTAGATCACGCTATCTTTTTAGTACAAGGTACTGATTTTGTAACTGTTACGAAAACCCAAAATCTGTATCCTAAAAAATTAACTACTTGAGCTAATACCATTGAAATAATTTTTGCAAAAAAAGCATTCATAGAAGAATCTTTCATTAATAAGCTTAAGCCGATTAAGCTTATCCAAGTGAGGCTGAATTAACAACAATAAATTGAACAATTTCCTTTGTAGTTTTTTTACTGGTTTTCGTATCGGTGAAAGTCCAATATTTATTTAAAATATAACTATTTAACGTACCACTGGAATAAGATACTATCTGACTTATAACATAGTTAACGCCAAAGAGGCCGTTTAGCAGAGAAAATATAGCAAAGTCAATTAAAGTATTTAATCCTCCTACACAACCAAATCTTGTAATACGTCTAAATTTTTCATTAAAAATATTGTAAATGTTCTTAGTAGTAGTCATATGTTTCACTCCTTTAAATTTCTATATTTATATAATAACAAGCGTATTAGGTTAATTAATTTTTTATTAATTCAATTATAACGAGAAACTATTGTATAAATATCAAATATTTATGTAAAGAATATGTTATTTGTAGAGTTTAGTGTTTATAAAACTATGATTGTCAAGTTTTGATGAATATGAACGATATAATAATTATGAGAGTTTTAAGCTGATAGGCAATAAGAATACTGGTTATTGAATAGGAGTAGTTTTATGAATGATAAAGATATAAGGAAAAAGATTTGCGCACTTCTTGAAAAAGCTAATTCACTAAAATATAGTAATTCAAAGCTTACAATAGAATTTTCAAATGATGCATTACGCTTATGTGAAAAGATAGGTTATACACTTGGTGAAAAAGTAGCCAAATCATATATGGCTCATTCCTACAATAGCATTGGTAACTATGTAAAGGCTTTAGATTTAGTAAACGATTCACTCCACTATTTTCTCGAGGAAGGATTTTATGATCTTCAATGGTGGGGATATAATTTATTAGGTGTTATATTTTATGAGCTAGGTGATATTGAAAAAAGCATGGATTTTTATGATAAAGCTCAAACAATTGCAATAGAAATCGATTTAGGTAAAAGATATGATAAAAATGCCACTTCAAAAAGATCAAAAATGCTTACTTTAAATAATATCGCAGAAAATTATAAATTACTTAAAGAATACAAAAAAGCGCTAATTTATTGTGAAAGAGCTTATAATATTGATACACAGTTAGATTATAGTTTATCTAGAGGATTAACTATTCTTAGTTTAGGTGAAATTTATTACCTGTTAGAAGACTATGATAATGCAGAGAGTATAGCCTATAAGGCTTTATGGTATTTAAAACATTATAAATATACTTTAGCAGAGGGTGACACTTACAAATTAATAGCTGTGACTTCATGGAAAAAGGGGAATTACACAAAGGCTGATGAATATTTTTATATTGCCATAAATTTAAATGAGAAAGAATCAGTACCTACTTATAAGATTGATGCATTAATTAGTTATTATGAATATTTGTGCTATAGAGAAAAATCAACGTTGGCTTTAGAGGTATTAATAAATGCCTGTAATTTATCTATAAAATATAATCATCCAGAAAAAGTATCTGAAATATCTATTTTGCTATCAATTTTTTATGGGAATATAGCAGATTTTGAATCAGCTTTTAAATATACAAAATTGCACTACCAATATGAAAAGGTATATATAGAATCCTACAATAAGAATATTCTGTGTAGTTTAAATATTAAAAAGAAAATGCAGGAAGTAGAGAAAGAAAATAATAAAATTGTTGAAAAAATTAAAAATTTAAAAATAAAATCACAATCTCTACAAATTCTTGTGGAAAAAATATCTATTATTAGTGAACTAGGACAAAAAATCACTTCAACCCTAAATGAGCATTCGATATTAGATATGCTTTATTCAAGCATTAAGAATTTTATGGACTTGTCTTATTTTTGTATTGGCCTTTATGATGAGAAAAACTCCATGATAAATTTTTTGGATGTTATTATTAATGGTAAAAAGGAACAAATACCCAGTTTGTCAATTAGTAATAAACCAAGTTTTGCAGCAAATTGCATTGCAAGTAGTGAGGTAATTATAATTAATGATATTAGTAAGGAATTTCCAAAATACATTAATGAAGAGTCATATAACAACCAATTAAAATTGAAGTACAACACTGAATTAAACTCACTTATATTTTGTCCTCTTATAGTCAACAACAAAACTATAGGTGTAATGACTATACAAAGCAAATGGAAAAATGCTTTTACACCTTACCATATTGAAATGATTAAAGCACTATCATCTTATGCTGCTATCGCAATTAACAATGCAATAAAATCAAAGGAACTAGAAACTGAAGTTACAAAGACAAAAGCGATTCAAATGAAATTAGAAAAACTAAATGGAAGGTTATTATCTTTGTCTGAAAATGATAGTTTAACAGGAATACCTAATAGGAGAAAATTTGATAACTACTTAAATGATGTTTGGAACATCGGTATACGAGAAAGAACTACTATATCCGTATTGCTTATTGATATAGATTATTTTAAAGAATACAATGATAACTTTGGTCACTTAGAAGGGGATGAATGTTTAGCTAGGGTTGCGGAAACTCTGGCAAATTTGAATAATGGGCAGCATTTTGTTGCAAGGTATGGTGGTGATGAATTTATAATTTTATTACCAAGGTGCTCAATTGAGAGTGCAATTAAATTTGGAGAAATTATAAAAAGTAAGATGGTAGAAGTGAATATTTTACATGGATTCTCGAAAATTTCAAGTAGGGTTACTCTATCAATTGGTGTCTCGTCTATCATTCCCAGCAAAAATATTTCAATAAATGAATTTATAAGAAAAGTTGATACTGCGCTTTATGTTGCTAAAAAATGTGGAAGAAATCGAATATCATCTGATGTACTAATGAAGAATAAATCTGAATATAAACATAGAAAATAGTAAAAGGGATTTCCAAATGTGGGAATCCCTTTTACTATATCTAGATAAAAATATAAGGTTATTTTAAATAATACAAAAAATACATAATCATTTGATAGTTGATACATAGTTGTTTGTTATGATAGATACATGAAAGGAAAGCAAATTATATTTCAAATAAATTACCTCAATAATTGAATAGGATTTGTAATTTAAAGGAGTTGGGAGATTATTTTAAATGTCTCTTAAGTAATTGTTAACATTATTCTCAGAAATTCTCAGCGAACTCTAAGGTTAGTTTAATTTGGATTATATATTATAGTGAGTATATTAATTTGAAAATAACCTATTATAAGGAGGTTTGACGTCAAGGTGATTACTCTTGAAAATGCACTAATTATAATGTTAGTACTAATATGTATCGTTTTAATTTTAATATTTGTAACTGAAAATAATAAAAAATCGAATATTGATAAAAAAGCGAATATGGATAAAGAATTTTATTCTCTCGGAACTTTGAATCAATTAAAAGTGTATGGAAAAAATGCAAAGAAATCTATTGAGGAATCAATTGATAGGCTCTCAGAAATAGATAACAAAATGTCAGTATTCAAAGACTATAGTGAAATTTCAAAAATAAATAACAATGCCGGAAATCAGCCACAAATAGTTAGCGAGGATACTTATTATGTTATTCAAAAATCTATAAAATACTGCTCGCTTTCAAATGGAGCTTTTGATATAACAATTAGGCCAATAGTTGCTTTATGGGGAATTGGCAAAGAAGGTGAAAGGATACCTGCAATTAATGAAATTAAGGATACCCTTAAAATTGTAAATTATAAGGATATAGTAATAGACAAAAATAATAGTTCTATTTTTTTGAAAAATGAAAAACAGGAAATTGATGTTGGAGGCATTGCGAAAGGGTATGCGGCAGATGAAGTAAAAAATATAATACTTAAAAATGGTATTAAGAGCGCTCTCATAAATCTTGGAGGTAACATAGTGGTAATCGGAGCAAAAGAGGATGGAACCCCTTGGATCGTTGGCATTCAAGATCCAATTAAACCTCGTGGCGAATTTGCTTTAACTATAAGCGTGATTAATAAATCGGTAGTTACTTCAGGAAATTATGAAAGATTTTTTGAAAAAGATGGTAGAAGATATCACCATATAATAAATCCAAGAGACGGGTACCCCTCAGAAAGTAATATCATAAGTGCTACAATAATCTCTGATTATTCTATTGATGGCGATGGATTGTCAACTGGTGTGTATATTATGGGAATCAATAAGGCTATTAAGTTAATAGAAGAAATAAAGGGCGTAGATGCTATATTTATTACTAAAAATAAAGAAGTTTATGTTACAACAGGTATTCGAGAAAATGTTACACTTACAAATTATGAATTTGTATATAAAAATGGGATTTACGAGGAGATGTAAAAATGAAAAAAAGGATAAAGAAAATACAAATATTTAGACTAGTAGTACAATTAATTTTATTTGTTTTATCACCAGGCTTATTTATATTAGTTTTTTCAGAACTTAAAAGCATATATGTAATGATTATTAAAGGCAATCTCAATTTCATTGGAGCTTTTCCTAGTTTAATTGAGTTTATAACAGCTATTATTATTACGATTGTACTTGGTAGATTCTTCTGTGGTTGGGTTTGTGCCTTTGGAACCTATAATGATCTACTGCATTTACTGTCTAAAAATATACTCAAAATTAATTTTAAAGTAAACGAAAAAGTAGATACTGCACTAAAATATGTAAAATATCTAGTGCTAATATTGCTTGTAGTTGTTGTATGGACCATGGGAAATAAAATTTTTGAAATGGCTAATCCTTGGGATGCCTTTGCACAAATAACGAATTTTCCTCAGGTATTATCAGATTATACTATAGGAATCATGCTATTATTTGCAATAACAATAGGGGCTTTCTTTGTAGAAAGATTTTTCTGTAGATATTTATGTCCTTTGGGAGCTGTTTTTAATCTAGTTTCGAAAATAGGCATTTTAAAAATTAAAAAGCCCACTGAAAAATGTGGAAAGTGTAGATTATGTACAAACAATTGTTCAATGGGATTATCACTTTATAAAGTTGAAAGCGCATGTGGTGGGGACTGTATTAATTGTTTTAAATGTATTGAAACATGTCCTAGAAATAATACTCATGTAAATGTTCTTGGTGAAAATGTAAATCCTGAACTTGCGAGTTCTTTAGCCTTAACTGCTATGGTAGGACTTTATGCTGTTAACAATTTAGGAGGAACGGTACTCGCTGAAAGTGGGTTAATCGGGGCAAATAATACTTCTGTAAGTACCTCTGATAATAATGTAAATTCAACTGGTAGTGTTCAAAGCTCAAGTACTAGTAATACAAATACCAGTACTAGCTCAACTTCTTCAAACCAGAGTAAATATAAGGATGGAACATACACGGGAACCGGTACTGGGTTTAGAAGAGGTACAACTGAAATTTCAGTTACAATAAAAGATAATAAAATTACTAATGTTGCAACAGTATCAAATGAAGATACTCCTAATTTTTATCAAAGGGCAGAAAGTGTAATAATTTCTGAAATAGTTTCAGCTCAATCGACGGCCGTAGACACAGTTTCTGGTGCTACTTACAGCAGTGAAGGAATTATTAGTGCAACTGAGGTGGCGTTAAGCAAAGCTAAAGCATAGTATAATTAGAGAATGCATATACTGATGGGAATTCCTGAAATATGTCTTTATTAAATTCAATTATTAGAGCTAGACTAATAAAAGCTGATGCTATTATTGGCAACCTTAAATAAACAATAAATTGTGATATAATATAAGAAAATAAGCAAAATATTAATATTTATAAACGAGGTGTTATGCTTGAATAGTAATGAATTAGTAAAGGCTTTTGAGGATTATAAAACTAAGAAGATAGATTTGCTTGAATTTTTAAGAAGACTACCAAATGAAAAAGAAAGATTATATGAAATTTATATTGTATATCTAATATTAGAAACAACAACCATTGAGAAGGAATTACTAAAAATTTTAGAAAGGAATAAAGCTGATTCAAAAGTTTTTTATAATGCTTTCTATTGTATTTGTACATACTATAGGAGAAGAAAAGATACTAGTAAATATGGAGAAATGCTAGCACAATATAAATATTGCTTTTATGAAAATCCAACATATAGTTATTTAAATGCAATGTTTCTAATGCAACGTGGTAGAGATGGTGATATTGAGGAAGCCATTATCTTGTCAGGAAAGTCAATAAAGAATGTCCCAAATAATGTAGGTATAATTCATTGTTATACCGAGATTATTGCTGAAGCTTTTGAACAAGGTGTTCTTAATGTACAAAGTAACAACGTAGAACTAAATCAGGCTACGCAATTGTTGCAAAGTGTTTTAAAGGAAACATCAAATTATGCTAAATTTTATTGCACATACGGAAGGTTGCTTGCATTAGATGGAGAGTATAAAGGAGCCAAGCGTGAAGTATTGAATGCTATTGACAAAGAGGATTCTAGTAGGTCTGATTATTCTTTGAGAATAGGGGAATACCAAAAATATTTAATTGAAATAACTTCTAAAAATTATTCAGATAAAGCTATTCTTAAATTTCAAAATTATAGTGATAAGATGGACGGTTTAAATAAAGAAATAAGGGATTCGATGGTTCAATCTGAAAAGGAAATACAAAGTAATATAAAAGATTCTCTAAATAAAAATTTAGAGTTTTTAGGCTTTTTTACTGCCTTGATAAGTTTCATTATTGCTTCTGTTCAAATTTTGACTAAATCAAATTTTCAAGATGCTTTTCAATTAATTTTAGAATTAGGTGGAATGATAATGTTAGTATTAAGTAGCTTTGGTATAATACTTAATGGAAATAAGTACATTAAAAGGAGCATAGTTGTATTTATAATGGGTATTATAACTATTCTTTTAGCATTATGTATTCATAAATTCACCTAATATTTTTTAATGAGACGAGTTAAAAATTAAGGAGTTGTATTTAATGAAATTCTCAAATCGTGATTCAATTTCAAATGCAGGGAATAAAATTAATGAAGATATTGTCTATGTAACTGATAATTACGGTTGGGTTATAGATGGCGCTACAGGACTTAATAATAAAAATTTTACAAATTCAAATAGTGATGCGAATTGGTTTGTTAATGAGTGGAATAATTATCTTAAAGAAAATATTTCGGATAAATCTGCAAGCATTAAAGAAATTATTATTAAGGGTATAGAATATATAAGTAATAAATTCTATGGAATTACGGGATTAAAACATGTTGATAAGGTTGATTTACCATCAGCATCAATAGTTCTACTGCGTATTAACAATAAAATAGTAGAGTACTTTTTACTTGGAGACTGCACTTTAATAGTCCAAAATAACAATGATGAATCATTAATTATAAAACAAAATTTACTTGATATACTAGATAATAAAGCAAAAATAGAAATGGCTAAATTAATGACAAATGAAGGAATGAATTTTATCCAGGCTAGGCAGAAAATTAAGCCATTGCTTATTAAACATAGGATGCTTAAAAATATCAAAAATGGATACTGGACATTAGAGTTCGATAAAAATGCAGTGGAAAACTCGATTTGTGGGTTTCTTGAAGTTGATGAATGTAAAAAAGCTTTATTAATGTCAGATGGATTTTCAGCAATTTATGATAATTACAATTATGTAGATAAAAACAATATTATATCTCTAATTGAAAAACATGGATTACAGCAAATATATAATAGGATAAGATTTATTGAAGAAGAAGATAGAGACATATTAAAATTTCCTAGATTTAAAAAAAGTGATGATGCTTCTGCTGTAATATTTTCTTAATAATTTAAAAAATTGACTAGTTCAAAAATTAAAGAGTGGATTATTTATAAAGTAAGGAAAATTTATACTACATATGTAAGAAGAGTAGTATATAAGAAAGTTGATATTTTATGGGTGTTATGATATATTAATATGTAACGCTAGTGATACAAAATTAGTGTATCACATACATAATGGTGTTTTTTATTTGGAGGTTTATTAATGAAAATCGGAACAGTAAAATGGTTTAATTCGCAAAAGGGATTTGGATTTATTGAAGTTGAAGGTGAAAAAGATATTTTTGTTCACACAACTGGAATTCAAGGACATGATTCAGGAAAAAGGGGGGGGGGGGGGGACTTCAAGCAATTGAGGTTTCAGCAATATAAATAATTAATATTTATAGTACAAAAAGCCACCTTTATGAAGGTGGCTTTTTCAGTGTTTCTATTATATTTTTAAAATAAATTAGAATATATATTGCTCACCAGGTTTTCTGCAGAATAATGTAACATCGCTAACTTCAGGCTGCTGAGTTATAAATCTAGTTATTCTTTCTACTCCAAAACCAGCTCCAGCAGTCTTAAATATTTCTCCTTGTTTTGCAAGTTCTATATAATATCTAA
>JGI24147J20444_1001543_pt1 | contig 11030 bp, 4 predicted proteins | sample BarGraIncub1133A_FD_20444 | JGI IMG/M metagenome (IMG submission 20444) | reverse complement strand
CATACTCGTCTTCTTATACACTGCACGGGCATCATTCGGAGAGAGATCAGTTACCTTGATGGATAGTGCCTGCTCATTCTGCTGACGAATCTGAGACTGGTCCGGATCAATAGAGCGGCTTACATACGGTGGCAGCACGTAGTTGACCGGAGTTTTTGTTCCATTCTCTTCTATATTTACCGTCGCTACATCCATGGTACCATTACTGATAGATGTCACGTTGGGTGGCAGCATAGACTGCTCATATCTTCTCCAGTCACCACGTACAAGTTCCAGGGTTCCAAAACGAAGTACAACCTCCTGTTTGAAGTTGGTAAGAAACATACGGATAAAACGAATCGTCTTGAAATCATTGATAGACCCTACCTTCTTCTCATAATCTGTGATAGGTATCTTAAACTGATACCAGGTGATGGAAGAGGTCTTCCCATTACGAAGCTGGATAGAGGCTGTGCGTTTGTTTTCGATATAATTCTCTCCAACAGCCATCTTATCGGGTTTAATCTGCACATGATACTGATAATATTTCTCATATTCATTGAGTGTATTATCCTGATTGATGTCTTCTACGTCAGGAGTAGTTCGTGCCGACACATCATAACTTTCGGGAGACTCAGTGCTGACAACAGAGTTTCCTTCGGTTCCATTATATCTTTTATACCGGTTGAGCACATCCACCTTGTCGCGATCATAATCAGAGCCTCTGTAGTAGTGATAATTATCACCTGCCGGATCATTGATTGGAGAAAATTCATCCAAGGCAAACTTTTCAAGGGTCGCCGGTGATAGTTTGGCACGTAGTTTGTTCACATACTCAGAGTAGGTAGGNAAGGCAAGCTCTTCTTTTGTACTTACACCNTCCAAACCCACATCCTGCATGGAACGTCCACCTGTAGAGTTATCAAAAGCATACACTGTGGATTGTCGGGTCGGGACATATCCCCATGCGGTCTTCGACATCAAAGCCGGATCACGATCAGTGGGCAGTCCGTTCTCAAAGTATTTCTTTCCATCTTTCAACACATCTTCCGAAATCTCACCCAAGTTGAAATAGAGATCTCCTCCAGTTGCCGTGCCCGCAGTATCATATACAAAAGGATCCATCAACCAGAACTCAATATATTCTACATTGGCCGATTCAAAATCCGTATTATCAATCTTCCGGGTAATACCACCCCAACGTTTTTGAGGATTAATCAAATTACCATCAGATCCCATACCATCCACATCCAGGTTATAGGGTCCGCGCAACTGTGGATANAAAGCGAGATTCAATGTCGATAACGTGGTGGTTTGTCCACTGATCTGATCTTTATTGGGATAAATCTCCCGTTCATTGACTTCGCGTATATAGTGATTGGAGAGCTGATCCANGTCATTNTTNATNTGACCGGGNGTCAGGCTGGAGCGTTTGCGNGTAAATANCGGATCAATCGTGTACCAAGCCAAGAGCGCACGGTTCATTCCATAGCGTGTATCATTCGAGTATTGCGCTTCAGGGAACAGAGCATTTGCAGTATTATCATAAGGAACACTGGCCAACATCCAGGCATAGGGCTGCAAAATATTGATTCCATTCTTTGCGGTTTCAAAATCATCAATGTAAGACATGCCTTTGATGGAGTTTCCGGGAATAAGATTCGCAAACTCGCCGTTGAAGGTGATCAGGGAAGGTTCTGTCAGATTGAGGAAAGGAAGTTTGTCGACCATATTGGTCAGCCACTGTGATTTCTTCTTATAGGAGGTATTCATACCCCATATCGTATTGGAAATGGATTCATCACCCATCGATACCTTGGTGGTCAGAGGTTTCTCACTCAGATTAATAGCCGTAACTCCCAAGGAAAAGTTTTCATTAAAAGCATAGTTCATATCCAGACCCAACATGGTCTTTCGTTGCATGCTGAACATGGTCTGATCTTCTAATGAAACATCCACCTGCTTGCCGGACTCCGCGATACTTTGATTGAGAATTGTTACTTCACCCATCGCATAATCAACTGAATAGTCAGAACCCTCTGTAAGCATCTGCCCTCCTGCTGTAACATTGACGGATCCCCGAGGCACATTCATCGCGCCCAAAGATATAACCGCCCCTGATTTTCCTTTATACTCACCCTGTATCAGAAACTTGTTTTTCTCGGCAATCTGGCGAGCAATTGTCAGCGTTGAATCGTACAACTCTTCATATACATATTTGTCTGCAATAGTGTTGTTGCCAATTTGCTTTCGAAGATAACTTCCAAAGGGCTCTGTGACGGGGAAAATAATACGGCCTTTGCTTGCAATGATGGTATAACCTTCCACAAAGTCAAACTGTCCGTCGGGGTTGATTTCATTGCTGTTATCAAGACGATCCAAATTCATGACCTTTATCAACAACTTATTCTTAACATCACCTTCAGGAAGATAGTTCACATACACACCTGTCGAATCACTCAGGTATTTGATGTTGAATCTAAATTTATCCCTCTGAACATTTGTGACACCTGCACCCAAAGAATACACATTCTTCATCATCAGGTCCCAGCATCCGCTTCTTGGAGAGAGGGTCGTCCCTTTCAAAAGTTTCAGATAGAGCGCATTGTTGGATGAAGTACTATTATCTGAAGCAAACTCGCCGACCTGATAGATCTGTCCGCCACGGGTGTACTCAAAAGATACAGCTAAGACCTCATCGGCCTGCAATGCGGAATTTAAGGATATATATCCCAGCTGCTTGTTGACAGTATATTCTGAAGGAGTCAGTTTGCGGGCACTCTCAATCTTTTCAAAATCATCACCACCTTCAATCCCAAACGCAGACAAGGGTTCCAGCACAGTGTTTACCTGACTGATGGTCCGTGCATTCGGATAATCCTGAACAATCTCCTGATACAGAGTATTTGCATTATTGTAAGGATACGTACTATTTCCCTGCGGAGTCCAGTGATTATTATAGATGGCATTGTTTTCACCCATATCCACAAACGCAACGATATTTCGTGCTTCATCATAATTGCTCCGTTTGTTGGTAACCCATACCTCGACTCGATTAATCGTAATCCCTGAAGAAATATAAGGCAGTTTGCTCATCCACTGATCATACATCTCCCTGAAATAATGAGACAAAAAGAAATGCCTGTTTTCATCATACTCATCCACGGGTATTTCAAACTCAGTCGTTTGTACACTACCTGTCGAACTGACGCTCTTCGTCTGTGATTGTTGTTGAGAGACGAGTGTCGTGACCTTTAACTTCCCAAACTGCATGTCCGCCTTGACACCAAACAAGGCTGTCCCTCCTTTGATCAGAGAACTTCCGGTAGTCATGCTCACATTGCCGGCTTCAAGATTCTTTATGACTTCATCTTCTTTCCCCTGGTATTGCAGTTTGAGTTTCTGACGATCCATCTGAAAGCTGGCGCCCGTATTATAATTCATAGACATGGACATCTTATCACCGACCTTTCCGGTCATGTTGAGATTAATTGTCTCATCAAAATCAAAATAGGTCTTCTTTCGTTGCTTCTCCGGCAGAGAAGGGTTCTCCACATTGTTCGTTTTAAATCCGAACTTCAGTTCTGCAGATCCGGTTGTTTTCAACTGCACGCCTCCGGGGCCAAAGATCTTGTCTGCAGGACCAATATTAATCTTGACGTCAGTCAGAGAGAAGTCATCGCCCAATTTCTTCAATGCATCCGCATTCTTTAATTTCCAGTACGAAGCGAAAGATTGTTTCTGTTGGTACTTACCATATTCCTGCATCGACATCAACAGAGGAGTACCGACCACCATGTCGCCGACATGGGTAACAAAAACATACGTACCCGTTTTCGAATCATACTCAATGGTAGATTTTAAGTTGGGCGGAGACTTTAAGTCCAAAGCAGATTGCGGTTGCAGGTCTGAATAGTTTGAAGGAATATCTTTTTTGATCGGATAGCGTAGTTTCACTGAATCCTGAGGGATACTTATCTGCGGAGATGACGTAAAGGACGGGAAATACATTCCTCTGGCAATCGATGAAAATAATCCTGCCAAAAGGATCATCAGCAAAGTTACAACTTTCCCATTTTGTCTATACTTCAATCTCATTCCAGATGATAATTACAAGATCCTTAATGCCGCTTTAATAATTTGTTGAACCGTACTTTCAGGATTGTCATGTAATATAGTATCTATCGCCTTCTGCGAGGCAGATTGAGAAAATCCCAATGTTACAAGAGCACTGATTGCTTCTTCCCTGACTTCCTGATTGGAAAGTAGCATGGATGCTGAAGACGGCATTGCCGACTTCATTTTATCTTTTAAATCCACAATGATTCGTTGCGCCGTTTTTAAGCCAATCCCTTTTACTGATTTCAAGAGAGAGGCGTTGCCATCTACAATTGCTTGTTCCAGATCCTGAACACCTAATGAGGAAAGAATCATCCTGGCCGTGTTGGCTCCAACACCAGACACGGTTATTAATTGCAAAAACAATTCACGCTCCTGTTTGGTCGAAAACCCAAAGAGAATATATGCATCTTCACGAATAGCTTCATATACATACAACATACACTGATCCTTTCCTTGTAAAGTAGTGAATGTATTCAATGAGATATTCATAAGATAGCCCAGTCCATTGCAATCAACAACAACAGAAGCCGGTGTCAATTCGGCAATTTTCCCCTTTATATATTCCAGCATAATAGATTTCTTTCTATGAATTATACGCAACTAAATTACAAAAGTAATCATAAATTCCTATTTTAACACGAGTTAAAAGGATTCGCACATTACAATAACGGCTTTTTATTCAAAAGCGTATATTGACTCAATATCTATCAATTGCTTTATATTGCTTTTTATTCTTAAAAAGAGATCGGATATACTTCTTTATCCAATCCATTTTTGTTCTTTTGTAAAAGTTAATCAAACATTTAGTTTAAAATGTCTGCAATGCTATCATACATCACTTGGACATTCAATCCGACACTGATTGAAATTGGCTCCAGAGAAATCCGTTGGTACGGACTTTGCTGGGCTGTGGGGTTTCTGCTTGGATACACTCTGGTGCAAAAAATATTCAGAAAAGAAAGGCTACCGGAAGAATGGGCTGACAAACTCTTTATTTATGTGCTGGCAGGTTCAATAATCGGTTCGCGCATTGGTCACTGTGTCTTTTATGACTGGAGTTACTACTCAGAGCACCTGCTTGAGATATTCTATATCTGGCAGGGAGGATTAGCCAGTCATGGAGGAGCCATTGGCATAATTATTGCTGTCTATCTTTATTCTAAATTTCAGGTACACAAGAGCATGTTGTGGACTTTCGATCATTTCATGCCGGGTGTCTGTGTCGGAGGCGCATTTATCCGTTTGGGCAATCTGTTCAATCATGAGATTTATGGCAATCCGACGGATTTACCTTGGGGATTCCGGTTTGTAGAAAATCTGTCTGCCTGGATGGGAGGTGCAGATCCGGTCTATTCGGTTCCATCTCATCCAACTCAAATTTATGAGATACTATATTGTCTCATCACACTCGCTGTGATCCTATATCTTTATTACCGGACAAATGCCATCAAGCGGGAAGGTTTGATTCTCGGAGTCTTTTTGATAGGTATATTTGGTACACGCTTCTTTGTCGAGTTCATTAAAGAACCTCAGGAAGCTTTCGAGCAATTTATGATCCTCAATATGGGACAATTACTCAGTATTCCTTTTATAATCTGGGGGACCTACCTCATCTTTCGCGCGCTCAGGAAAGTAGTAAAATAAGCTCTTTCTTCTCCCTTAATAAAGGAACAAAAGACACTTAATCAATTGGTAATCTTATCCATTGATTAGGTTTTTGTGTTTAAGAATGTCTGTATTCAAAATATATAGTATATTTGCAGCCAATACTTTTTATAACTAAAACTGACTTTGCTGTGCAAAACGCCAAAACCCTAAGAATCGCTGCAATCACTCTTGCAATGATCTATCAGATTCCTTCCTATGCTCAAAAGATGCTTCCTACGGTGAAAGCTTCTCATATCGTGATGTCTGCGAATGAGCTAAATATCGATTATAAAGACACCACCTTCTCCATTGATGTAATGAGCAATGTGGACTATACCATCAATACTTCAGAGGAGTGGATTACGCCTGTAAAAAACGATAAGAATTCAAATACAGTTTATTTCTCTGTTCCGTGGAATATGTACAGCAGCGCAAGAACAGCTACTGTTACACTGAATGATCCGGATCAGAAAACCAGCAGAAACCTGACAGTCATTCAAAGTGGCGACAGATCCGCGGAGTTTGTAAAAGGTGACACAAAAGTAAAGGTGACTAGTGCCACCGCTTCTTCCTTTCAGGCAGGTGAAGGTATTGAAAACACCTTCGATGGGAATATGTCCACCATTTACCACTCTAGCTGGGACAATAGCCCGACCAACTATTTCCCGATTACATTGACGTACAACTTCACAAATGAGGAACAGATTGATTACATGGTTTACAATCCCCGGCAATCCAGTTCGAACGGACTTTTCAAAGAAGTGGAGGTCTGGTACTCTACCGTTGAAAATACGAACCTGGTAAAATATACCAACATTGACATGAAGGGGAGTTCAACGGCTACCCAGATCAACTTCACTCCAAGCATTATCCATCCGACAAGAATCCAACTTGTCGTTCAATCAGGAGCTGGCGACGGACAAGGTTTTGCAAGCTGCGCTGAGATGGAATTCTTCAAGACAGTGAGTAACACGAGTGGAGATTATGCTGTCTTTGCAAACAATGAAATGACAGCTCTGAAACCGGAAGTAACCTTGGAGCAGATTCAGGCGTTATCCAACCTGTTTGTAAAGAGACTGGCTTTGGAAATCTATAAGGGTACCTACTCCACAGAATTTCGTGTTGCCGAATATGAGGCATACCCAACTCTGGATGAGACATCTTCCTGGATGAAGACCAGCAGTTATAATAGCTTCGAGAACCCAACCGGTATCTATTTTGACAAAGGTGAAAGCATGGTTATTATTGTAGATAATCCGGGAGAGGAAGCCATTCAACTGATAGTTCAGAACTTCGGGATAAAAGACCCCGCCGGTTCGACTTATACGCTGAAAAACGGTATTAATAAGATTACAACCAGCAACAGAGGGAATGGTTATATTTCATATTATACCTCCAACTACAAAACGGCTCCGAAAGTGAAGATTCACTTTGTGATGGGTAAAGAAAACGGTTACTTTGACCGGGGCAGACATACAAATGAAGATTGGAAACGGCTTCTTGCAAATGCCTGTTCAGATATCATGGACATGAGAGGGTATCTATGTCAGATTGCTTACCCGGTGCAAAGTTTCAGAAATGCATGTCCTGCAAATGGCGAGGAACTAGCTGCCACGTATGACAGTATCGTATATCGCGAACATGAAATCATGGGGCTTAACAAATACAACAAAGTGCCGAAAAACAGACAGTTCGCTCGCGTTGTACCAAGTGGATATTTTGCGGATGGAATTGGTGCGGGAATTGGCGCAGGATCAGAAGAAGATATTATACGATTAAACGGGTTCCAATATTGGGGTATCGGGCACGAACTGGGACATGTGAATCAGATCCGTCCGGGGCTCAAATGGGTTTCAACAACGGAAGTAACGAATAACATTTATTCGGCATGGGTACAATTCTCTTTGGGGGATAGACATGACCTTCGTCTGGAACACGAAAACCCGGGATCAGGATGGGCGAATGACTTCATGAACGGTATCGGAGGCCGGTTCAACTGCTATCTGAACTTTGGAATCCGCATGGGCAACAACTGGTTGTGCCAGGAAGGACCTGATTACTACGGACAAGCATTGTCCGGAACGCCGGCAAGACGTAACTACGACCACTTTGTAAAACTTGTTCCACTGTGGCAAATACAACTGTACTTCCATCAGGCAGGATTTAGCCCGGACATTTACGCGAAGGTTTCGGAGAGAATGCGTGCGATGGATCTTAGTAGTTACTCTAACGGACAACTTCAGCTAAACTTCATGCGCACTCTTATTGATTCTACCGGTCAGGATGTTACTGACTTCTTCGTAAAGGCAGGTATGCTAAAACCGATCGATAGAGTTTTGGAAGATTATAGTTATGGGACGATGACTATTACACAAGCACAATGTGATGAGTTGATAGCCTATGCACAAAAATATCCGAAACCGGCAAGTCCGGTTATCTATTATATCTCCGGCAACAACTGGCAGATATACAAGAACCAGCTTCCTCTGGAAGGCACTTTCGGACAAGGAGTAACAATTAATGGAACACTCAGACGGGTTAACCACTCGATATGGAAAAACGTAGTTGCCTATGAAACCTACAAAGACAATGAGCTGGTACGTATCACAATAAGTGGAAGAGGTTGCACAGACTTCAGTATTACCGATGTGGACTACCCGACCGGATCTACCCGTATCGAAGCCATCGATTGGCTGGGAAACAAGACTCTGGTATACGGCACAAGATAAAACCAGACAAGGTAATCCGGTCTATAAAAAAGAGAAGTGTGTCACATCAAGATGACACGCTTCTCTTTTTTTGTGCCTCTAATACCCTCTTGGTGCTCAAGCGAAATAGTATTCCCCTATTTTTTCCTTCAAAATAAACAATGAAATTTGGAGATAGAGTTTATTCTTTTTACCTTTGCCACGATTCCATTAGTAGAATCATAGTTAAGGTTTAGGTTAAATTGGTTGCTTCCCCGGGTCTGTGAAGACGCGGGGAAGTTCTTTTTTTATTACTATTCCCATAAGAACCACTATCCAAATAATAGTACCTTCTTGTGGGCAGAAATAATGTTAGCAAACAAGTTCTCAGCAGAAGTTATTCAGACGTTCTCTTTCAATAAAAAAGGCTGTCAGTTCCTGCTTAACATCCCACTAGTATGCTTCACTCGTTGGAAAAACTGAATTAAGAATGTATTCAAAACAACTATAACCGCTCATTACTCTTACTAACTGTCTTCAACCGGTAAATTAACTCCATTCATGCTGATAATTAGTGAAGTTGTCAGTTGAGGACTCATGGGTTGTCAATTGACAACCCATGGGTTGTCGAGTGAGGACCCATGGGTTGTCACTCGACAACTTCACTAGCTATTGAGATGAAAGACACTCGGCTGAAAGGAGGAAAGGCATAAGATAAGGGATGCGTTGAAATAAGTGGTAATATGACCGAAAATAATCACACAGTGGAGAGCATTTTGCATGCATGCAATAATTGAATCCGAATGCATTACCTTCCATTCTTTTTTCTAACTTTGCAGTCATTTAAAACGTATTATTGGACACTAATTTCAGAAGCAATTATGAAAGAATATATACTCACTGAGACTCCGACAGAAAAAGCTGTACTCATCGGATTGATTACTCAGCAGCAGAACGAGCAGAAATGCATGGAATATCTGGATGAATTAGCTTTTCTGGCAGAGACGGCAGGTGCCGAACCTGTGAAGAAGATTGTTCAACGTTTGGACAGACCTATGAATACGACCTTTGTAGGCAAAGGGAAACTACAGGAGATACGCGTATATATAGAGGAGAACGATATTGGGATGGCGATCTTTGACGACGAACTCTCAGCCAAGCAAATGCGTATCATTGAGCAGGAACTAAAAGTAAAGATACTGGATAGAACCAGTCTGATACTCGACATTTTCGCCAACAGAGCACAGACAGCCAGCGCTCGTACCCAAGTTGAGCTGGCTCAGTACCAATATATGCTACCCCGATTAGCCCACTTATGGACTCACCTTGAGAGACAACGTGGAGGTATCGGTATGCGCGGTCCGGGTGAGACACAGATTGAAACTGACCGTCGTATCGTATTGGACAAGATTGCGTTTTTAAAGGATGAGCTGATACTCATTGACAAACAAAAGATCGTTCAGCGTAAAAACCGCAGCAAGTTAGTTCGCATTGCTTTGGTCGGATATACCAACGCGGGGAAATCAACCCTTATGAACCAGCTGAGCAAATCGGATGTGTTTGCAGAGAACAAGCTTTTTGCCACTCTCGATACGACCGTTCGCAAAATAACCATCGAGAACCTCCCCATGTTATTATCCGATACTGTTGGTTTCATACGCAAACTGCCTACCAACCTGATCAATTCATTTAAGTCAACATTGGATGAAGTACGTGAAGCAGATATTCTTCTGCATGTCATTGACGTATCACATGCCTCTTTCATGAACCAGATAAAAGTTGTGGATGAAACCTTGAAAGATATTTTAAAGGGAGAAAAGCCGACCATCCTTCTCTTTAACAAGTGTGATGCCTTTACTTATGACAAAAAGGAGGAGGACGACCTGACCGAAAGTACAAGAGAGAATCTCTCTCTGGACGATATTAAAAAGGAATGGGCTGCCAGCGGAAGGGAATGTCTCTTTATTTCCGCCAAGACCAAAGACAACCTGGACAACCTGAAAGCGTTAATCTATCAGCGTGTAAAGGAGATTCACACCTCCCGTTTTCCGTACAATGATTTCTTGTACGAAACCTATGAAGAAGAAGTATAGTTCCAATTAATAATGTAATACCCCTGAATTATGCAAAATTACAGAGCCCTTTCTCCTCAGGAAGTTGAAGAACTTGAAAAACAAGGATGTAAATGCTCCGACTGGAATAAGATATTAGTAAAACCCGGTTTCTCTACCAAATACGTGCAGGGTGTTCAGTTCTCCGGCACCAACCGTATTGGCCTTTTTAACAAAGGATTCGATCTTCCCGGTGGGATCAAATGCTCTTCCGGATTATACAACTCCTCCATCTACAACTGCACCATTGAGGACAATGTCCTGATAGACAACATTCGCAATTATATTGCCAATTACACCATTGGAGAAGGAAGTTTCATCGAAAATACAAACGCGATCTATACGGACGGTTACTCTACTTTCGGCAATTCAGTCGAAGTGGCTGTACTCAACGAAACCGGAGGTCGTGAAGTGTCGATCACCGATCATCTTTCAGCTCCTTTTGCTTATCTGGAAGCTCTCTACCGTCACCGTCCCGAACTGA
>JGI24147J20444_1001537_pt1 | contig 11050 bp, 10 predicted proteins | sample BarGraIncub1133A_FD_20444 | JGI IMG/M metagenome (IMG submission 20444) | reverse complement strand
ATGCAGGCGATTGCAGATTCTATGAATACTAAAAAAACAGAGATGGCAAAGATTTCAACAGAATATGAAAAGACTATACTCACAGATAAAATGGCAGTTTTATTTAAGGATTACACTGTGAAGGTAAATGAATTTTATGTGCAAATAGATAATGTATTAAAGCTAGCATTAGTCAATAAGAACGCTGAAGCTGTTGCGTTAATGAGTAGCACAGGTTCAACGGGAAAAGCATCAAATGCATTGCAGGGATCCATAGATGGATTAATTGCAATGCAATCGGCAGATGCTAAAACTAAATCGGAAAATAATTCAATAAGTGCTAGCAAAGCGATTAATACCATGCTTATACTCATTATAGCTGGTGTATTTATGGCAATTGCATTAGGAATTATTTTAAGCAATATTATAAGTAAACCGATAAAGAAATTAGTAGACTATGCAGACAAAATTACACTTGGTGATGTTGACATAGAAATTATTAATGAAACTAAGGATGAGACAGGAATGCTTATGGATGCATTTAAAAGAATGATAGACAATATACGTGATAACGCACTGACTGTTGAAAATATTTATAAAGGTAATTTTGATGTAACTATTACACCTAAATCTGATAAAGATGTACTAGCAAAAAGTTTAATTCTTGTTGTTGAAGCCGTTAAATCACTTGAAACTGAAACAAGTTTTCTAACCAAAGCTTCAATAGAGGGGAAACTATCTACCCGTGGAGACGTACAGAAGTTTAATGGGGGATATAAGAATATAATTGAAGGTGTAAATAATATTTTAGATGCTGTCATTGAACCTATTAAGGAAGCCTCAGCGGTACTAACTGAAATGCAAAATGGGAACTTAAAGGTAAGTGTGACTGGAGATTATAAAGGAGATCATGCTGATATAAAAAATGCATTAAATAGTACCATAGATTCATTATCTTCATATGTAACTGAAATATCAGAGGTACTCGACGAAATGTCAAACTCAAATCTTGACCTATTAATTAATAATGAATATAAAGGTGATTTTGCTCAAATTAAGGATTCACTAAACCTTATAATTCAATCTTTTAATGAAGTATTTACTGAAATAAATAATGCTGCGGATCAAGTGTCTGCAGGTTCAAACCAGGTCTCTGATGGAAGCCAAGCATTATCTCAGGGAACTACTGAGCAGGCTAGTTCGATAGAAGAACTTACGTCATCAATTACGGAGGTTGCTGCTCAAACAAAACAGAATGCAGTTAATGCTAGTCAAGCAAATGAGCTTTCACTTAACGCTAAAGATGGCGCAGTTCTTGGAAATTCTCATATGAAAGAGATGCTTAAATCTATGGAGGAAATAAATGAATCCTCTTCTAATATTTCAAAAATAATTAAGGTTATTGATGATATTGCTTTTCAAACAAATATATTAGCATTGAATGCTGCAGTGGAAGCTGCAAGAGCGGGACAACATGGTAAAGGGTTTGCAGTAGTTGCAGAAGAAGTAAGAAATCTTGCAGCAAGAAGCGCTAATGCAGCTAAGGAAACTACGGATTTGATTGAAGGTTCAATTAAGAAAGTTGAACTTGGAACAAAAAGTGCAATTAACACTGCAGAATCCCTTGATCAAATAGTTGAAGGGGTATCTAAAGCCGCGACTTTAGTTGGAGAGATCGCAGCGGCTTCAAATGAGCAAGCAACTTCGATATACCAAATAAATAAGGGGATAGAGCAGGTCTCAGATGTTGTGCAAACTAATTCAGCAACTGCGGAGCAAAGTGCAGCTGCTAGTGAGGAACTTTCAAGTCAAGCATCATTGTTAAAGAATATGGTAGGGAAATTTAGATTAAAAAGAGGAACGTCTGCAATATATAACGAAGTATCTAAGCCGGGTTCTAGGAAGACAGAAACTAAAAAGAAACCAAGTATATCACTGAGTAATAATGATTTTGGAAAATACTAAGAAGATTTAAAGTAGGGCCGTGGTTACTGGTTTAATTACATGCCATGGCCTAATGTTACATTAGAGGTGAGTAGATGATAAGTTTAAAAGATAGTGAGTTCAAGGAACTTATGGAATTTATGAAAGGAAATTACGGGATAAATCTTACAGAAAAAAAAATTCTTATTGAGGGCCGCCTTAATAATATGATCATAGAGAAGGGTTTTAGCAATTTTTCTGATTACCTAAAATTTGTTTTTAAAAACTCTTCAGGAAACGAGATTAATACACTTATAGATAAGCTGACTACCAATCATACTTTTTTTATGAGGGAAGCAAATCATTTTGAGTACTTTAGGGATATTGTACTTCCATATTTAGAAGGATGTTCTAAAACTAAAGATTTGACGATTTGGAGTGCAGGATGTTCAAGCGGAGAGGAATCATATACTCTAGCTATGATAATTGCAGATTACTTTGGAACTCAAAAATCTATATGGAACACAAAAATATTAGCAACGGATATATCGAAAAAGGTTCTCGAAATTGCTAGGGAGGGGATTTATTCGTTAGATGCTATAAATAAAATACCAAATTACTGGAAACAAAAATATTTTAACAAGGTTAATAATGGAAATTATCAAGTATGTGAAGAAATACGAAATGAATTAATATATAGGGATTTCAATTTAATGACACAGGTATTTCCTTTCAAGAAAAAGTTTCATGTTATATTCTGCAGAAATGTAATGATTTATTTTGAACCAAAAATAAAAATGGAGTTAATTAATAAATTTTACGACTCGATGGAGCCAGGTGGCTACCTTTTTATAGGTCATTCAGAGTCAGTAAATAAGAATGAGACCAAGTTTGAGTATATTATGCCAGCAGTTTATAGGAAGGGATAGGGGAATATGAAATGAATATAGTAAAAAGGTTAAGGGTGTTAGTTGTTGATGATTCTTTGCTTTTTAGGGAAGCAATTGCTAGAGGACTCGCAGCAGATCCTGGTATAGAAGTAGTTGGGACAGCGAAAGATGCATATGATGCAAGAGATAAGCTAATAGAGCTTGAGCCAGATGTTATGATACTTGACGTTGAAATGCCAAAGATGAATGGTATAGAATTTTTAAAAAGACTTATCCCACAATATCCTATACCAGTGGTTGTAGTTAGTGCAGTTAGTGATAATGTTTTCGATGCACTAAACGCAGGAGCAGTGGATTTCGTTACAAAAATCAACTCAGTAACAGGCACTAATAATGAAGTTTTTATAAATGAATTAATTACAAAAGTGAAAATTGCATATGTGGCGAAAGTTGGTTATCTTAAAAAAAACATTTCAACTGAGAAACGTATAAGTAAAATCAACCCCAAAAATAATAATACAATAATTGCTATTGGTGCATCTACAGGCGGAACCCAGGCGATTCTTGAAGTGGTTAAAGGCTTTCCTAGCGATATGCCTGGTATCATAATAACTCAGCATATGCCTCCTGTATTTACAAAAATGTATGCTGATAGGCTAAATAATCTCTGCCCTATGAAGGTAAAAGAAGCTGAAACTGGTGATATTGTACTTCCAGGAAGAATTCTTATTACCCCAGGAGACAGACATATGGTACTAACACGTCGAGGAAATAATTATTTTGTAGAATGTTTTACTGGTGATAAAGTTAATGGCCACTGCCCTTCAGTGGATGTATTATTTAATTCAGTGGCAGATATAGCTGAAAGTTCGTCTATTGGAATTATTTTAACTGGCATGGGCTATGATGGAGCAAAAGGTCTAATGAAAATGAAACAGAGTGGAGCATATACTATTGGCCAGGATGAGCAATCAAGCGTTGTTTATGGTATGCCAAAAGTGGCCTATGATATTGGTGGGGTTACTAAGCAATCATCTCTAAAAAATATTCCCCAGCTAATATATTCTATTCTAGATGGTAAAAAATAATGTGATAAATAATATGGCTTTTATGCTGAAAAAGCACAAAAAAATACAAAAGCACCTACGAGGAAAATCGCAGGTGCTTTTTACTTGCAGGCTTCTTCAAATACTCTGCGGATAATATCTTTTGAAGGAACTCCTTCATGTACCTTGACTCCGTTAACATAGTATGTAGGAACATAATAATAATCGTATTGTTTAGCAATCTCTGGTTGACGCTCCTCATCAATTATTTTAACTTCAATGTTTGCATATTTAGGATTGGTTTTCTTTAAGTCATCCATAATATAATATGCCTGTTTACAGTAAGGACACCAGTCTGTTATAAACATTAATACAGGTTTCATTTATTACCACCACCTATTTTTTTATATCATGTATATTATTCTGAATTATAAAAGATATTATACACTATTTTATTGCTTTGTTGTTTAAAAAAGAACATATAAATGATCACAAATGTTGAATGTTATAATTGAAAATGAGTTGACTAGGATATTAGATTTAATTATAAAACCATAAAATAAAAATACTGTATCCATTATATATGGTCACAGTATTTTTTTATTTAAGAAAGGCAACACATGGTATATACTAATAGTATAAGAAAAATGATTAAAGCTAAGTGAATATATTATATATACACCAAGTTTGGGGAGTTAAAATTGTCGAGTACATAATAATATTTAAAATGAGGGATGTGTACTTGAACTAATACCAATTTTTTATTTGTTCTTATATAGGAAACTATGAAAAAAATTATTTATACATAGGAAGGGAGTGTCTTAATGTGAAACTATCATTTTTAGGTGGAGCCTATGAAATTGGGGCTAGCTGCATTGTATTTAATATTGACAATAAAAACATATTAATGGATTCTGGGATACGTCAAAGTGCTTCTAAAGATCCCTTACCTGATTTTAGGACAATTCAAGAAATGGGTGGAGTGGACGCTATTATAATTAGCCACGCCCATTTAGACCATATTGGCAGTTTGCCCATGATAAGTAAAGAGTATCCAAATGCTAGAGTATATATGAATAACATGACTAAAGATCTAGTAAGAGTATTACTATATGATAGTCTTAAAATAATGAATAACAGAGATGCTGAAATTCCTCTCTATGTCCAGGTAGATGTAGAAGATATGCTAAATAGAATCTTTACTATAAATTATGAAGTGGATTTCGAAATTTTTGATAATTTAAAACTTACCTTCTATAATGCTGGACATATAGCAGGAGCAAGCTGCGTTTATTTGCAAGGTAGTGAAGGCTCCTTGTTTTATAGCGGTGATTTTTCATTATTTTCTCAAAAATCAGTAGAAGGTGCAAAAATTCCTAGATTGAGACCAGACATTGGTATTTTTGAATCAACTTATGCTGATAAATTACATTCAAATAGAGAAATTGAGGAAAATCGTCTTATAGATATCGTTAATGATTGTATTAATACTAATGGAAAAATGATAATTCCAGCGTTTGCATTAGGTCGCGCACAGGAAGTTATACTTATACTTAAAAAAGCCATGAATTCTAAGAAATTAAAAAAAGTTAATATCTATATAGATGGTATGGTTAAGGACATTAACAGGGTTTATAAATTCAATCCCCTTTACCTTAAAAACACTTTAGGCAAAAAGGTTTTAAGAGGAGTGGAGCCTTTTTATGATGATAATATTATACAAGTAAAAAATAAGGAGCAAAGAGAAACCCTGCTAGGCAGCAGGGATAGTTGTGTTATAATATCCAGTTCTGGCATGCTTACTGGAGGACCTAGCCAATTCTATGCTGAAAAAATTGCTGCTTTAGACAATGGCTATATAGTTATAACTGGATATCAGGATGAAGAATCACCTGGAAGAAAGCTTTTAAATCTACTAGAAACTAACAAGGAAGATAGAATCTTAGAAATAAACGGCAAAATCATTCCTGTAAAATGCCGAGTAGAAAGAGTAGGCCTATCCGCTCATGGAGATAAAAGTGAGATCCAAGCTCTCATAGCAAAATTAACTCCTGATAATGTGTTTCTAGTCCATGGTGATAGTGAAGTTATTAATACCTTTGCAAAGGAAGCTGCAAGAGATATCCGTGGGAAGCTTTTTGTGCCTAAATCTGGAGAGTGCTTTGATATAGAAGTTAAAGCTCCAAGACGACAATTAAGCAAACAAATTCCTTTTGTAATGAAATCAAAGAAGCAACTAAATAAAGAAAATTTTAAATTATTATGGAGTTTCATTCGTGAAAAATATATGGATAAATTTTTTACTATTGAAGAATTGACTTTCATATGGAGTGGTACAAAAATTCTTAAAGCCTCGGAAGTTGACAATTTTAGATTTCAACTTTTAAATTCTCCTTATTTTGAAAGTGATTTAAGAAGACTCTTCTTGTTTAAAGCTAGAACTCTCGAAGACGTAACTTACGATTTAAAACCTAAATCATTAAAAGCCAACGAAATCACTGACATTGTTTCAGAGAGTTTAAGATCTTATGAATACAAAAAGCTAGGTCTAAATCAAGAAGAAAAAAAAGCAATTTTGTATTTTGACTATCCTAAAACACTGGATAATTCTATCCATGAAGCTATTAAAACACTCGAAGAAAAAACTGGATGGAAAATTGAGCTAAATGATCAAATGAATATTAATTCTTCTGACAACCTTATAAGAAACTTATTAAAAGGTGCTGATATAAAAAAGATCTCTTGCCATCTTAATGAAAACAAAATTATAGTAACACTAAAATCCACTTTTGAAATCACCACAGAATTAGATGATTTTAAGAACATTACTGGTGTGACTTTATTAATTCAAAGTGAAGGTAACGGCTTATCAAATTCTAAGGTTAATGATAATAGTGGTATGTTTAGTGAATATACCACCGCGCCACTAGAACAAAACAAAGCTTTCGAGCTTATTGATGAAGCTTTTATGTATGAGGAATTTAAGCCATATAAAAAAAGTATAAAACATAATCACATTTCAAAATATATTGAGCTTACTTTTATTTCTCCAGGTATTGGTAAAAAATATTTGGATAAACTTGAAAATTTATCCGAAATATTAGCCTGGAATATAACCATATCATCTTCTGTTAACCAAAATGCCATTATAAATTTAGTACTGCAGCTATGTTATGAAAATGATGTGAAATTAAAAAAGAATCCCGCTTTTAATGAAACTGTTTTAAAAGTTATTTTAAAGTGTGAAAATATAGATGAGGCTATATTTCTCAAACTAAAAGAAACTTTTGAACATGACACGGGATGCACTTTAGATCTCGGATAAAATTATAGGAAGGGGTAGGAGAGCTGAAATGATTGAAATTATTGGAACAACACTAGAAGATGTAAAAAGAATTGAAGAAAGTGGTGCTGATAGAATAGAACTTGTTAGTGCATTGTCAGAAGGAGGATTGACACCAAGCTATTCACTTATCAAAAGGGCAGTCCTAAGCGTTAATATACCAGTAAATGTTATGATACGACCACACAGCAAATCCTTTATATATACACAAGAAGAAATTCAACTTATGGTAGAAGATATTAAGATTGCAAAAGAACTTAATGTGAATGGTGTAGTATTTGGAGTTTTAAATAAAGACAAAAAAATATGTATTTCGTCGCTAGAGAAACTGTTAAAAGTTTGTGATGGTATTGACGTAACTTTTCATAAGGCGATTGATGAACTTGAGTGTCAGCTTGAAGGTATAAAAGTTTTAAGCAATTATGAGCAAGTTAAGAATGTCCTAACATCAGGCGGGAAGGGGGATATACTTAAAAATACTTCAGTTATTAAAAACATGGTAGAAGAAGCAGAACATATTAATGTAATAGCTGGAGGTGGCTTAAATTTTGAAAATATTAAAGAGGTTATGAAAAATACAAAAGCGCCACAATACCATTTTGGAACCGCAATAAGAGACGATAAGTCAGCATTCAAAGAAATAGATTTAGACAGGTTGAGGTCATTAATTAATATTATTAGAAGGATTTCGTTTTCGGAAGTAATATGAAAATAAGCCCTCCAGAATCTATAATCACCAGAGGGCTTATTTTTATTATATACAAAATTCCATCCTTATACGGGTATATCTCTTTTTGAAAAGATAAATATACCAATTCCATATAATACAATGGCCACTGCTACTAATATTAATACTGGGAACACTACACTTTTGCCCGCAATAATATCATTTGTATTAAAGAGAGTAAATATTGTGAAATATTTTAGATTTGCTAATTTCCCACCCAAGTTTGCTAGCATCTGTATGAGGAAAAAGACAATAGGTATCCCGGCACCGATGGAAAAGGAACGCTTATTATCGTTACTAATACATGAAGCAAAAAAGCATATTCCGCTTATCGCGATGTGAAGAAAATATAGACCTACATTCATAAGGACTAATTTTCCAATGTCAAGCATCCCTGGATGCATTATTGCACTGGAAATTATGATTGCAACTGTGGTATAGATGATTAATATGCCAACACTTACCCAAAGACATAATGCCTGCGTCAATGCAAGTTTTACTCTTTTATTTGGAGTAGCTAAAAGGTAAGCCATAGAGCCACGATCCACATAACCTGCTATCAGCTTATTTGCAAGAATTATTGAAAATACCATTGGAACCATTAAAACTATCATGCCATATAAACCCGTAGCTACAGATCCAATTAGAGTATTTCCACCAGAAGTAAAGCCAGCAGCCTTCATTATGTCTGGCATTAATTTAATTATAGCATCCCAGCCTGTACCACTACTTGGGTTAAACATATACACAATCATGATAATATATAAGGTTAATATATAGATGAAAATTGTGAGCAGTTTTATATTAGCTTTCATTTCCCGCTTAAATAAAGTCAAACTAAACATTTTTTTCGCCTCCGTAATAATGCATAAATAATTCCTCAAGTGTCTGAGTCTTAACATCTAAATTTGTAATTTCATATTTGTTTAAAGTGTGTATGAGGGGCATTATATTCCCCTTAACGGATGCAGTTACGAGGTTCCCTAGGATACCCTTTACTTCGCCATATTCTTTAGTAAAGTTTGAAGCCATTTCCTGCGTCAAAAAGGTGATAATATAGGATTTTTGTTTTCTTTGTGATAGTATTTTCATATCCTCAACATCGACTAAACAACCTTCCTTGATAATCGCTGTACGATCGCATGTCCGTTCAATCTCTTCAAAATTATGTGATGACATAAAGATTGTTTTGCCTTTTTCTTTTTCAGATAAAATGAGCTCGAGAAATTTATTTTGCATCAAAGGATCAAGCCCGCTTGTGGGCTCATCAAGAATCAAAATATCCGGATTATGCATAAATGCACATACAATTCCGATCTTTTGCTTCATACCCTTAGACATTCTTTTAATTTTACCACTTGGATCTAATTCAAACATAGCAATTAGTTCCTCAGCTAGGCTGAAATCCTTGATACCTTTCATCTCTGCAATAAACTTTATAAATTGAAGGCCATTCATATCGTCCATAAAAGCAATTTCTCCAGGAAGATAGCCAAGGCTTTTCTGAATTATATCTGCTTGCGTACTACAGTTAAGGCCATTAATAAAACATTCTCCTGTATTTGGATGAATAAACCCCATAAGATGTCTTATGGTTGTGGTCTTTCCGGCTCCATTGGGTCCTAAAAATCCAAATACTTCACCTTTTTTTACTGAAAGATCTAAGCCAAATACTCCTTTTTTATTTCCATAATTTTTGGTTAATTGTTTGATTTCAATAACATTCACGATAAATATTCCCCCTTATAAAAATTGTTTTTAAATAAATCAATACATTTATTAAATTCATTAAATTCTTTGAATAATGCTTCAGAATTAAGTCCTAATTTACTTGATAATTGACTTATATACCCTTCGGCGAGCCAACCAAACATTTTCATAACAAACTGTGGATCAATACCGTCTTTAAATTTCGAATAATCCATGCTATCAACAGTAATTTTACTTCTAAAATCTTCACCTTTTTTAAGATTAGCATTAATATCCTTTTTTACTTCTTCATCATTTTCAAAATACATACTTGTTAAAAAAGATAGGATTTCAGGGTGCTTTTTCATAACCGAAATTTTAATATTAGTCGCGAGCAAAATTCTGTCAAAGAAATCAGTAACCGTGTTATCAAACTTTTCATCAAATTCATTCATTAAAATATTGCCGCATAAATCCATTAAATAGAGATATAACGCCTTTTTTGTGCCGAAGTAATGAAAGATCATTGCTTTTGAAATTCCGGCACCAGTTGCTATGTCGCTTATTGATGATTTTTTATAGCCGTTAGCTCCAAAAGCTTTAAGAGCGGCATCAATAATTATATTTTGTTTCTCTACAGATAATCTATAAAATTTCTCCAAAAACTCACCTCACAAATTCCATCGACCGAATGGGTTAATACAAATATAACATATTAAACCGAATCGGCCAATAAGTTTTTCTGGGAATTTTTACATATGTCATTTAGTAATTCAAAAACACATGAAGTTGAAAAACTTGACTCAGTATCAGCAATAATACCTGCGTTAATTGATAGAATTAAGTGGTATGGATGTGAGAAGGGTAAAATATTATTTAAAATAAAATATTATATTTTGGAATATTGAAGTGGTTTGGTTTACATTCTTATATGTATGTGGCGTATTGGCCATAAATCGAATAGAATTCCCCTTTTCTAATAGGAAACTTTTATCCTTTATATTTAACTCAATTTGACCTCGAGTAACTATAATATACTCTTCAACGTCATCATTGTGAGGAGCAGATATATGGTTACAACCAGGTTCTAGTTCTATGGTGAATATTTCAAAACCCTTATTTGCATCAAATGGGAATATGGAATACAGTTTCATTCCATTATTATCTTCTATTACTGGGGTAATATCATTTTGAGATATTACCTTTAAATCATCTTGATTTTCATCAATAAATAATGAAAAAGATACTTTTAATCCAGTTGCAATTTTCCATAGTGTAGAAACTGTTGGATTTGATTGCCCTCTTTCTATTTGACCTAGCATTGCCTTACTAACACCGGTTACCTTAGCCATTTCATTTAAACTTAGGTTTCTTTTACTTCGTATGTGTTTCAATTTATTACCTATAATTAAATTCAAATTTTTCATAACTTAACTCCCTTATTTATAGAATA
>JGI24147J20444_1001532_pt1 | contig 11070 bp, 10 predicted proteins | sample BarGraIncub1133A_FD_20444 | JGI IMG/M metagenome (IMG submission 20444) | reverse complement strand
TGCTTTATTCCAGCATGAAGATCAGGTTAAATTATTGTTAAATTCATGAATTATTATAAACAATACTTACTCTTAAGGTCCCAGATTGACAAAATAAAAACTAACTAGAGATAGAATTTTCGAAAGAGGTAACGTATGATATTTTATTTTTCAGCAACAGGAAATTCCTACTATGCAGCAAAAAATATAGGGAGTGAAATAGCAGATGAATTAATTGATATTTCAAAAGCATTGAGGGATGAAAAGTTCACTTATTCTGTTTCTCCGGATGAAAAGGTTGGCTTTGTTATTCCCCTGTATTTTTATGGGGTGCCAACAATCGTCGCTGATTTTATTTCAAAATTAAAACTTGAAGGAAATCTGAAGCCCTATTTGTATGGGGTGATTACCTGTGGTGGAAGCATTGAAGGAGCAGATCGAATGCTGGCATCACTCCTGAAAAAACAAAATTATAAACTCAACTCAACCTTTGAACTGAAAATGACAACTAATTATGTGTTGATGTACGAAATACCAACATTAGAAGAACAAAAATCAGATTTAATATCAGCTGATAAAAAAATAAGCACCATTGTAAATGCAATTAAAAAGAACAAAAACAATGATTATACCTCTAATGCTCGATCAAGACTAATGACAAAAGTTGCCTATCCACTTTATAAGTTTGGTAGAAATACAAGACGGTTTTTTGCAGATGAAAAATGTAACGGCTGTGGTAAATGCGCGAGAATATGCCCCGTGAATGCCATCGAAATGAAAAACAATCAACCAGTCTGGACTAAAAGGCAGTGTGTCCATTGTTTGGGATGTATTAACCGATGCCCGAGGGCAGCCATTCAATTCGGAAATAAAACAAAATCCCGAAGTCGTTTCGAAAATCCCACATTAAAACAATAAAAGCATGCGGTTTAAAGCGTAAAAAAAAATGTGTCATAAATCCAGAATATCGGTATTATTCCATAAATTGATTGTCAAGAAATGTGTATAGTAATTGACATTAACGAAGTAAATAAGCTATAATTGAATCAATAACAATGACACCCTTTCATGTATATTTTATTTTTCCGGAAATTCAACTATAACATGAAATTAGGGGGCCATTTTTTTTCATTCATTAATCTAATAATCATTTACATTAGCAATAAGTATAAAAGGTAAGTTATAAATTTTACTCTCGACAATCAAGAAAGTGAGACTAAAGATGACTATATTTAGAAGTAAAGTGTTTTTATTTTCCGCTATTGGGTTTATCGTTGTTAATGCAAGTTTATATTTTATTAAATTAGATGGATTTGCATGGTTCCTACTAAGTTGTTTGGTAAATATTGTAATCCTTTACATTGCTTTAAATTCTATTTACTCATCTGAGGTTAGGTCAAGTAAAGAAGAAATAGATGATAATACCAAAGATAAACTGTTAACTATGGTTCAGACCATTGATTCTAATATCCAGAACTTACAGTCGCATTCTGAAGAAGATGATAAGTTATTTAAGAGAGTCGTTGAAATATCTGATATTGACGAGGAGCTTAGGACAAAAGATAGAATAAGCACCGAAGAGCTGAATTTAGGGTTAAAAGAATTTTCTGAAATCTCAGATAACCTTAAAAGCGATATTATTACCATCGAAGAAAGTTCGGATCAATCAGTAAAATTGTTAACTGAAAATAAAAATACCATAGATCATATATTAAACCTTCTTTTGACTCTTACTGTAACAGAAAAATTAAATATGAGCAAAGACGATCCAGAAGAAAATGAGGATAATGTCAACAATGAGTTATTTACATTGTTAGAGACCATGGATTTTGATATTAAGCGGTTAAGCTGGCATTCAGAAGAAAATGTAAAAGTCTTTAATCAGATCGTGGTGCAAGCTGATGAGGTAGCTGAACTGAGCGAGCAAAATGCCGCAAGCACTGAAGAAATTAGTGCGGAAATAAACGAGTTTACCCAGGTTTCTGACAAACTAAAAAGCACTATTGTTAGGATTGAAGAAAGTTCAGGTAAATCCGTTGAGATGCTAAATGAAAACAGGAGTACCATTGGAAGTATATCGGACCTTCTTCTGGATTTAATCGATGGCATTAATCAGGCATCTGGCACTAATGCAGAACTGAATATTTCCTCTAAGAAAATTAGTCAGTTTGTTGAATATATAAAAGAAATTTCAAAACAAACCAATCTATTGGCGTTAAATGCCAGCATAGAAGCTGCAAGAGCAGGATCGGCCGGCAAAGGATTTTCCGTCATTGCTGATGAAATCAGGCGACTTTCCCATAATACAGCTAAATTTGTAATGGAAATAGAACAAATTGTGAATCAGATATTAGTTCAGGTAGAAAGATCCAATAATGCCATCGAAAAATGTGTTGTAAAAACCAAAGATATTGAAGGTTCAGCTAAAAAGTCTGGTGACGTCATTGGTGAAATTCAAGGTGTTTTAGTAAATTTAAATAATTCCCTCAATGAAGTTAAGGAGATATCATCTTTTCAAGTGACTTCTTCCCATGAAATCCAGAAAGCAATTTCAAATGTGGCAGATGCTGTTGAAAGCACACATCACGTAACTTATGAAACCATTAACACCTTAGTTGCTCAAAAGGATAAAAATATTGAACTATTGAACTACTGCACCAAACTTTCAGAAATGGCAAGTGGTGTACAGAAGCTCACTGCGAAAAACAAAGGTAAAAACGAAATTATATTTGGTGTGAATCCATTCACATCGCCTGAAAACATAAAAAACATGTATGTTCCAATACTCAATAGAGTGTTTAATAAAATTGGATTTAAAGTGAGAACCATGATCGTCAAGGATTATGATGCATTGAGTGCAGGAATGAAAGAAGGCATTATTGATGTTGCCTGGTTTTCGCCTTTTGCCTATGTTAATGCCCATGAAAAAATTGGCATCGAGCCCCTTGTATCACCCAGAGTTAATGGGAAGGTCTCTTATAACGGATATATCATAACCAGAAATGATAGCGGAATTAGCAGTTTGGCTGATTTAAAAGGCAGAAGTTTTGCTTATGTAGATGAAGGGAGTGCCTCAGGTTACCTTTACGCACGGAATATCATTAAATCCGAAGGCATGAATCCTGATAAAATATTCAGCAAAACATCGTTTATGGGAAGCCATGACAGTGTCATTAAAGCTGTGTTATCAGGGGAATTGGATGCGGGAGCAACGTATAATGAGGCCATGGAAAATGCGTCTAAAAATGGTATTGACATTGACGAATTTAAAATCATTGCAAAAACTCCGGATATACCAAAGGACGCCATTGCTATAAATCCTAAATTATCTAAAGAGTTCAGCGAGAATCTGAAAAAGTCTTTTATCGAGTATGTCAAGACTGACAAAATAAAATCTCCGGTTGAAGGATTTGTCGAAAGCAATGATGCAAAATACGATGTTATCAGGGAAGTTATGTAGTGAAGAAAATTAGATGAAAATATTATTTCTATGAAATTATTGAATGTATACTGCCAACATATCAAGTGGGATTGGAACAAAGATTGCAACAGAAAAAAGATGGTTGAGATTTATTGATTTTAAATTTGAAAATATTAAAAAAAAAGTTTATTTTATTCCCAATTATATGAATTATTATGTAATAATTGAGAATTTGTGATATACTCGTCCTAAGTAGTTATCGGAAACTTTTAGAACACGGATCATGGTTTTATTTATAGTCATTTATCGAAAAAAATTAGAAAGGGGNGTTATTATGGAAGCAATTAGTTTAAATGCCAGTAAACTTCAAGGATCATCAACAACCATTACAAAAAAAGTTGAGGATATCACATTAAAAACGACACAAGCCGGTAATGGAAACCAAAATGCCATAAATGAGGCAAACAGCTATAATAAATATGATACCCTTGAACTCACTCAGAATTATTTGGAATTCAAAACAAAAAGCGACAACAGTGCTGTACAAAGTGATGTCAATCAATTAAACACAACGATTCACCAGAATTATACCGGAAATTTCAAACAAGAAATCGGCAATGCATTATCAACGATTACAGCATCCCAGAATACAGTAACCAGTGCCAGTGAAGATATTTCCAGTTCCCAGTTATCTTCTTATTCACCTTCTGAATTAAAAAGCCTGGTACAGGAAGGGAAAATCACCACTGCAGATTATAATGCCGAAATTAAAAGCCGAAAAGTCGATGAAGAAACTGCCAGCAAACCGGTAGAGATCCCCAAGCCGGTAAGCATAGGCGAAAAGAAAGATACCAGTATAGTATTTTAGGAGAAAAGTATGATATGTCCAAGATGTGGAAAAGAAAACCCTGAGGGAAATGAGTTCTGTTTCTATTGCGGAGCGAAACTTAAAGTAGAAAGCTCTGACATGGATGATAGTGATACATTTGAAACGATTGGCAAAAAAGAAAAAACAGTTAAGAACAAGGCAATGCAAACCAGGAAAAAATCGGTAATTAAAAAAGCAGATGTAAAAAGAAACAATTTAATCATAATGATTGGCAGCCTTCTATTACTTTCAGCTATTTTGTATTTTACTTTATTGTAAGCAGTTGAAAAATGAGAATTAAGTATATTAAAATCAGCCCATTAAATCATCCGAAGAAATGATTTAATGGGCTGATTGTTTTTATTTTAAAATATGGGAATCATATGACTTATCTAATGAAAAGTCATCATAGAATGTAAGGGCAATGTTCCGGCACTCACTATTTTATTTCTGCGCGGCCAAAAATGCTTCGATTTCTGCCGAGGTTGGCAATGAAGGCTGTGCGCCAAGCTTTGTACAGGTCAGGGCACCTGCTGCATTTGCATACTTAGCCGCTTTTACCAGATCACCCATTTCAACATAAGCCTTGGCTAATGTACCGGTGAAAGCATCTCCTGCCGCCGTGGGATCAACAGCATCAACCTTGTAAGGGGGAATCATGACATCAAAACCGTCGCCGTAAATGTAAGAGCCTCGATCGCCAAGTTTTAGAACAACGAATTTGCAGCCGTTGCGCTCTATAAGTTTTTTTGAAGCTTCTCTGCAGGTTTCCAGATCTCCAGGATAGATTCCCACCAGGGCTTTAGTTTCGGTTTCGTTGGGAGATAGAATGGTCACGGGAGGAAGCTTTTCCAGATTATAATCCTGGGCTGGACCAGCATCCAGAACCGTGATAATTCCCTTTTCGTTGGCTAGCTCAATAGCTCTTGCATTGGTTTCAAAGGGAATTTCGAACTGAAGAAGAACAGCATCATAGGAATCTTCAAAAGCCTTATCCAAATCTTCGGGAGGTGTTAGCATGTTGGCACCAGGGAAGATAATAAGACGGTTCTGGCCGTTGTCTTCAAGAGTAATGGCCACAAAACCAGTATTTGCGCCTTCTCTGGTAAGGGTATGGGTGGTATCCACACCTTCTTTCTTCCAACAATCCAGAAGATATTCGCCATTGGAATCCTTGCCAATGGTTGCATAGGCAGAGACTTTTGCCCCTGTACGGGCGGCTGCCACTGCGGCATTGCTGCCTTTTCCGCCTGGTGCATTGCGATAATCATGACCCAATACACTTTCACTGGGTTCCGGTGCACGGGCACACCGAAGGATGAGATCCATCATTACACTGCCGACTAGTAAAATACGAGCTGCCATTTTTTTCCTCCTTGATATTTATTGTATTATTTGTGTAAACCTTATCATGTCACTATATTTCTGTCAACGTGATTTCATGTTCAATTATAGTGAAATTAATTGAATTTTAGGATAATTTTTGTTGTCATAAAATATCAAAACAAGTACAATTAAAGAAATAAAAAAATTTAAGGCATATGAATAGAAAAGGTCCAAAACGGTCAATTTTATAACCCTATATAGTAAAAACTAAACTGCTGAACAAATGAATCTGCCAAGAAAGGGAAGTGCTTTATATGAGCCTGAAAATGTGCAATCTGCTGGATGCTGAAAAATATTTACTTCTTGAAATGGTCTATTTTCATTTGCCGCCGGCGCTCAAATCGAGTATCACCCGGGAGACACCCATGAAACTGGATCTTTATATCGATCTGATTGACCAGTGCAGCCATTCCATGTATCCCGGATTCGTCAATCGATCTCAACGGGGCAGGAAATTTGTTAAATTAAGACAAGCCTACTTTCGCAGAATATATGCAACCAGCGAAAACCTGGCTGACATTGTCATCACAGGTTATATGAATGATAACCATGGATCCTTTGGCAATACAGCCCATCGAAGAAAAACGAGTTTTGTTGGCCTGGCCTTTGAGGACAGTGAAAACAATGGGACAGTATCCTTCAGTGGATGCGAACAGATGTATCTTTCCAATATGATGCTGGACTGGGGCGGATGCCTGGTGGCGTCAATGGGATTTGTTACAAACCATCATACCAAAGCCCTGAGCTTTTATGACAAGCACATGCAGGGAATTTTAGGGGAACGCAATATTCTGGGACATTCTAAAGGCGGTAATCTTGCAACCTATGTTTTCATTAACCGCCTGGACGAAGCCGCCAATGCCTATTGTGTCAATGCACAGCCTTACTGCTGGCGGACAATGAATGATACTCAAAAAGAAGCTCTGAAAACTGACCGGTTCGAGTATATTGTGCATGCCAATGATCCTACAAGAAAGGCTGGCTATGTTTCTTATATTAGTCGCACCGCACCTCTTAATCGATATGCGGCCAAAGGATTAATCAATACACATGGCCTGGCCCAGGTGAATTTTGATGAATTCGGCAATTTAGAAGGCACCCGGGTGATCCGGGAAACCACAGACAAATTAAAAGCCCGAATCTATCGCGATTATAGTGGGGAAAAGCACCGCAGCCATGATGAATGCATCAAGCGGTTTCAGCTTCAAATTGAAGCAAGCACCTCTATTCCACGGCTTTTTAGTACCACCATGGATGAAGCCCTTATGGTGACGAATGCCCTTGCCGCCATTCTCTGGCTCAGGGATAGCGACAGCGAAGGCGCGTTCATTTATCCATTGATTATCAAGAGTCCTGTTGCAGATGAGTTTTATCAGCTAAAGCTTAGAAAAGGCAATGGTATTGCATCGCAGTGTGTTTTTGACGGATTGCCAATGTTTATCAGGGATTCAAAAAGGTATGATGTTCATTTTGAAGGAATGGATCACGCCATGGGCATTACCATTAGCTCGGAAATCGCAGTGCCTCTGGGTATTGATGAAAAAGAAGTCTTCGGCGCCCTGGAACTGATCAATAAGAAAAACGGGGTTTTTACCGTCGAGGATTTTGCGCTGGTGAATGACATGACTTTGGCCATGCTGAAGGTTTTCAGGAAAACCGGAGGAACCCTCGACAGCTGTCGGGATTTCACGCTTTTGCGGATACGGCGAGGAAAAGAAAGGCTGTTTTCCATTGAAAAGCATGACTATAAGGAACTGTTTTTTCCATCAGCTGGGGAAAAGGATGCCTTCCTTAAAATGATCTCAGGAGAACTCCTTCAGAAAAAAGACATTCTGGTGTTTAACCGCAGAAATTTTAATGCCTCTATGAAAGCAGAATTGAAATTGCTTCGAAGTCAGGAATATGCTGAAATTTTCTCGCATCCGAAATACCGAAATACCAATAGAAGTGTAGAAGCTGTGTTAAAAGCCCATTTGTTACGTGTCGGGGATAAGATGATCCAAGCAGCTGACCTGGCTGAAAAAGTGGGGTTGCAGAACAAACTGAAAACGACTGTCAAAAAATTGACGGATCACGACTATGTCTTTTTTGAATACGCAGTTGCACTGATCAAGAAACCCATGCTCGTTATTGTGAATGCCCCCTTTGAAGGTTTGGACCGAACAGCCTGTGAAGCATTAAACCAACGACTTAAAGAAGACTGCCTCAAAAAAATGATTACCGTTATTGTACTGCAACCTTAAAATTTTTCAATCAATATAAAACCGGGGAATATCGTTCCTGCTGAAAACAAGACCAACCGACTATTAAATAGGCGGTTGGTCTTGTTGGTTTATGGGCTTTTAGCATTTTTCCGACATAAAAAAAGCGCTGTTAAGCGCTCTTTTAAAGTATTATACTTCCAATAATAATTTTTCAAGAATTACCAGATGGCCTTGTTCTTCCTTAATAATTGTTTCGAGCATCTCTTTTGTGTTTTCTCTTGCATGTTTCAATAAAAACTGATAATAGTCAATTGAATTTTTTTCTGTTATTATGCCTTCTTCAACAGCATCTTTAATGGTGTCCAGTTTCACTTGTTCTCTGTTAAACGCTGCAGAAAGAGCATAGTCTTTAAAATATGCTTTTACCTCTTCATCAAACAGATAAGTAACTTCCGGTTTTTCCTGTAAATCATCATATAAATCTTTAAAGTAGGATAAATGCTTTACTTCGTCCATTGCTAAATTACTAAGGGTTTCTTTAACATTTCCTTTTGCCTTGGAAGCCCATTTTTTATAAAATATAATGCCTTCCTCTTCTAAATGAATAGCCAATTGTAACACTTCGTATATTGATGCATTTTCCATATTTTTACCCTCCAGGTGGCAAATATTTGTTAAAAAATAACATGTCTTGATTGTACCCTATTTGATAAATTATTTCAACCATTTTGGTAGAGTCGGATGATTGCAATGGGTTAATGGAACAAGAAAAAGTGCATTAAATAGAGCAAAAAGGAAAATGATGGGTTATACTGTATGGTATCATCAACAAAAATCCGAATGAAGTAATTCTAAGTGAAACATTTGGACTTATTTGTGGGTTAAGCTGGAAAAGCACTGTAAGTTATGGACAAATCGTGAATAAAATTGTTAATCCACTGTGGAGGAGCCTATGGCAATAATATTTGTTTTTATTATTTTAATTCTAGGATTTTTAATATGGTTTATTCTCAACACACAAAATAAATCCGAGCATTCGAATTCCCAGGAGGTTAAACCCCTGATCACCGTGTCGTGCCAAGAGGGCTTTATTAAAGGGCATTACGTTAATGGCAGCTTGCTTAAAGGTAAGAAATACGTTTCCGGCAGACTCGTATCCGAAGGAACATTTTTTAACGGCATACAGACCGGCCAGGGGAAAGAATATTATCCCAATCGACAATTAAAATATGAAGGAAATTTTTCAAATAATGAACCATCCGGCCAGGGCGTATTATACGATGAAAATGGGCAATTGAAATATCTGGGATATTTTGCTAATGGTTACGCCTCTGGTCAAGGCAGACTCTATGATGATCATGGCAATTTGAAAATCGAAGGACATTTTGCCAGAATGCCAAGTAATATTGAAAACATAAAAGACCCATCGGTGCCTTCAGGGCAATGCAAAGAATATTATGACAACGGACAACTGAAATATGAAGGTGATTTTTATAACGGTATTTGGCAGGGCGTAGGAAAATACTACGATAAAAACGGTATCCTGTTGTACAACGGAAATTTTTTCAATGGTGCTCCGGCAAAATAATGATGATAGCAGCTTATTTATTAACAAAAATTTCGGAGAAATATTCCCAGCTCTTAAAATGAAGCAACTCAGATTTATAACCTGAGTTGCTTCTTCTCAATTTAAATATTAAATCATTGTTTTCTATTAAAGTGTTTTAGCGTAGACATCAATTTTTTTTCCATGCCGGAAATATGTTTGGTTAACCAGTCCACAACCATGGTGTTGGCGTTAATAATGAGTGCAATATTCCCGCCTGACGCCTTGTAGTCTTGTTTCAATTTGGTAATTTCTGAAATAAAATTCTTGTGGGCGTTTTTTTGTGCTGGGAGTCAATATTTGCAACACCCACTGATAAATTCCGTGTCCATACAATCGCCATTTTAATTCCTCCTGTTGATCTGATTATTTAGTTAAAAACAATACACAAATAGTATTGCGAATTATATCCTTTGTTCAGGTTAAGATCAAGAGTGATTCTAAATTAGACCAAATAATCTAAAAACAATCGCTAAATCGAATGTTTGAAAAAAACACTTTCATTAAAAACCATTAAAAAAAATGCAAGAACTTTCTATGATTCAATGATTGATGAAAAAGCAAAACCGCCTGAATTGGGGCATTTAATTTGGTTGTTAAAATATGGGGTTCTTTTTTTATTGCATAGATTTATAAAAAAAGGGTAATACAATAATAGCTGCAAAAAATTTAAATTTTTGCACATAAAATTAATAGAAATAATAATCAGAGGTATTTTTTATGAATGATTCATCCGAATATTCTTCTTCAGCCAGTATTTCTAATTCCAAACGCAATATCAAGGAATATGAAAGTTCGATTCGAAACCCGGAAATGGAAATTTTGAACAAACAGAATACCCATTGGGAAGAAACACTCAGAAACAAACCTCAAATGTTTGGTATTAAACCCAGTGAATCAGCTAAAAAAGCAGTTGGAATATTTAAAAAAAACGGCGTGAAAAAGATTATTGAGTTGGGTGGGGGACAAGGTCGTGATACCATGTACTTCGCGCAGAATGGTTTTGAAATAACCGTTGTGGACTATGCTGCCTCAGGAATTCTAGCTATCAAAGAAATATCCCAGACCATGAATCTCACCCATTTAATCACACCCATTCAGCATGACCTGAGAAAATCTTTTCCCTTCACCGACGAAAGCTTTGATGCCTGTTACTCCCATATGCTCTACTGTATGGCCTTAACCACCAAGGAATTGGAATTCATATGTTTGGAAACCGCTCGAATTTTAAACCCTGGGGGCATTAATATTTATACGGTTAGAAATACCAGTGATGCGGACTACAAAACGGGTATTCATCGTGGGGAAGAACTTCATCAATGCGGCATGTTTATTCTTCATTTTTTCAGTCGTAAAACAATAGAGGCTTTAGCCGGTCCATTCGAAATTCAATGTATAAAGGAGTTTGAGGAAGGTGCTCTGCCAAAACGGTTATATTTTGTGGTGCAAAAAAAAAAATAAAATCGATCTTATATCCCTTTTCTGATTTTTCAATATAAAATACCTGCATTCAAAAAAAAACAGGGTTAATTTATTAAAAAATGTCTTCTAATGTAAAGTGTGTAGTAAAATAGAAAGGAATGAAAAAAAACAACAAAAGTGTTGT
>JGI24147J20444_1001530_pt1 | contig 11078 bp, 4 predicted proteins | sample BarGraIncub1133A_FD_20444 | JGI IMG/M metagenome (IMG submission 20444) | reverse complement strand
CTTTGGAATGGCAACACAGCGGACCCGGCTATGAACTCCGGCAATCATGTGATGTTGCTGGGTGACTTGCTGATCTGGTATTACGAAGACCTTGCCGGCATCAAAAATGCTCCTGAAAGTGTTGGCTTCAAACAATTGCTGATGGCTCCGGTGTTTCCGAAGGGATTGAACCATGTGAAGGCTTCATACCGCTCTGTCTATGGTGAGATCAAGAGTGAGTGGTCGAAAGTGGAGGGAGTCTTTACCTGGAATATAACCATTCCGGGCAATACATCAGCTATCGTCAGACTTCCATCTGCATTGAACATCCGTGTAATTCAAAAAGAAGGGCTTCGGCATATTTTGCGGGGGGATACTCAAACAGAGATCGAACTTGGATCTGGAACGTATCAACTGGTGGGAGAAACAAAGTAACCAGGGTTTTTATACAAAATCCTTACGCTCAAAAAAAGAGATAGCGGCAAGTTCGGACTTATTGGTCCTACTTGCCGCTATTTCAGTCATCACGGTATTAGATTTGTTTTTTTGAGCTTAACGAACTACTTTCTTCAGGATTTTCTGAATGACTTCTTCCATCACTGCATATCCTGCTTTATTGGGGTGTACTTCGTCATTCTGATATTTCTTATCCAGACCTTGTCTTTCATCGACCAATGCTGAATAATAGTCTGCATAAGCAATCTTGTTCTTTTTAGCATACTCTTTTAGCATGCTATTCAGCTCATTAATAGGCTTGATAGACTCTATGTCCTGACGCCATGGATAGTGATGAGCCGGCAGAACTGAACAGAATACCACCTTGATCTTGTTGGCTTTGGCAAGCTCGGCCATGGATACAAAGTTTTCGAAAATATGCTCAACTGTAATAATACCATTATTTTGAGCGATATCATTTGTACCGGCCAAGATGACAACTGCCTTAGGTTTCAAATTAATTACATCTGAGCGAAAGCGAACAAGCATCTGTGAGGTAACCTGACCACTAATACCACGTCCTACATAATTGTTATCAGTGAAAAACTCAGGATGAGCTCCTTGCCATCCCTGTGTTATGGAATTACCCATAAACACAGCATCCGGGCGAGTTGTCACCTTCGTGTTTGCCTCGTCATAGACTTTGAAACCTGCCCAGTCATTTTGCGCAAAACATGTTACGCTGCTTGCTAGCAGCGTAACATATAATAAGATTGCTTTAATTTTCATTGTTTGAACGATTATTGTTTCAACGTTGAAATCAACTGTGTCGCTGCTTTAACATCACCGCATTTATCATCGGATACTGTCATGGCAAAGATGGCTACTTTGTTATCGTCAGGCAGTTGCAATTGTGTTGCTCCTACTGGTACATCCAGACAAATGCGGTACATATAAGTGAATACGTAAGCTTCGTTGCCAAATTCTCTGCTGTGACGGTGTGTACCGACATAAGCCAACGGTGTCTCTTTTACAAATGCTTCTGTCTGACCGGTGTGTCCCCACTGACCATAAAATCCGCTGTAGTAAGGGATAGCACGGGTGATGGTTTTGTCACCAATCTTGAAATCTACATTCAAATCGCCATCGGTAGAGGCAGCAAGAAGATATACTTTGGTATATTTTTTGTCTGCAGGAAGAGTGATGGTCTGGCTCTTACACTTCAATACGTTGTTTAGCTCTGGTGTTCCAATCTGGAAAGGAATGCCCTGACTCATGATTTCCTTGCCTATAAGTTCGGCTGCATAGGAATTTCCGTTTCTGTCAAAGCGACCTTCTTCATTGAAAGCGTCGAAGGTGAATGCATTGTCGGTGTAATTCAGCGTAATAGGAGTATTGTGAATAGCTTCTGCATTAACTGTATTGCTCTTCAATTGTACTGTGAATGTTTTCGGTGAGAAGGCAGTCGTTGAGAAAATCAGTTTGTTTCCTTTTACAGTAGCCTTTCCTATTTCTTCTTCGATACCATTCATCTCTGCTGCATAGGTAATTTCAGATGGGAATTCGATTTCAACATTGTTTGCACCCTTGCCTTGTCTCTCATACAGACGAATGATATACTTGTCTCCGTCTTGTGCTTTCTTCAATGCTTTTACAGCTATCTGTGGAGTGCTGACTTTGAGGAATGAATATTCACGTCCGATAGTACCTTTGTGACGCGGTGCCTCAAATGCCATAAGAGGATTATTCAGTTCATCGGATTTTTCAGGGATACCTGCCAATGCCGGCTGATCAGTATGTCCTACGATAGAGTAGGTGAATGTATGATGCCCGAAGTCCTGATGATCCTGATAGGAATAATTACGTTGTGTCTTTGGCGTGTGCAGCAGCGTGAGGCGGAGAGTGTTGTCTGTGGGTTTGTCCCATCCGTATTTACAATCATTCAGGATAGAGATACCGTAGCCTTCATTTCCTGTTATATCTGCCCATTGGTGTGCGTAAACTTCATATTTGATCTCTGTGTTGTTTTCACGTTTGACGTTACCTAAACCTAAGTCATAAGAAGCCTGCGGATTGCTTACTGCCATCGGGAATTCAGCTTTCAACAGTGTATTTGTAGATGCCCAATCGACTTCGTTGACAATGTCAATGCGGTCGTCTGATGCGCCGTTTGTCAAACGTATAGACTGGTTAAATACGGATTCACCATATTTACGTGTGACACGTAAGGATGCACATGCAGGACCATTCTCTTCAATAGAAATGGATACGTTATCTGTGATTGAGACAGGATCTGCGTCCATTGTCTTTTTAAGAACTTCCCATGCCGGCCAGTTGAAAGATTCGTTTTCTGTGAACAGTGCCAGACGGAAGGTTTTACCTTTTGCAACCATTTCTTTATTATTGCGTTTGTCAATCAGGGAAGCAATATCTCCGTTCTTATCCAGAGTGAGTTTGTAAATACTGTTTTCCAATGTGTTTTCGGTCACCTTCAGTTGGCTTTTTGTATTGCCGGCAGCAGCGCGAACATCATAAACTGCATAGCCTACAGGAGCAATCTTTGCACTGAAAGCAATTTCTGCTTTTCCATTTGCATATCCCAGGAGTTGAGCCTGAACTTCTTTGCCCTCCGGATTGTATACACTGATTCCTTTAGGAGCTTTGGTCATGCTGATCTTAGCACGAACTATTCCATTATTAGTATCTGAAAGCGGGTTGAAAACAACAACTGGTGTACCTTTGGTCATTGTGTTCATTGCAGTAGCTACGCGTCCAACAGAGGATGTGATGACATCGGCAAATATAGATTGAGATATCAACTCGTCGTTCCATGAGTAGGTGTATGCTTTGGGGATACTTGTGCCCGTGAGGTCATCATGGAATTGGTGGAATATAAATCTTTTCCATGATTCGTCGATTGCTTGTGATGGATATGTTGCTCCAAGAAGATAGTTTGCAACTACTGCAGCATTCTCTGAAGCAGATCCTAATTGTTCGTTTCTGCGGTTAAAGCGTTTCATCGCTGCCTGTGAGGTATAGCAACCGGTAGCGTGTACGTCCATCAGTAGCTCACCATCAAAAACTGGCAGTTCAGGATGTTTGCTAAACGGGAGGTAATCTTTGTATAGCTGATCTGAGGAAGCGCTGATGATTTGAATATCACCCGTACCTTTGATCCCTTTTTCAATAGACATGGCAGACTGAATGGTAGGCGAACCACCTTGATCGCCTGTCCCATAGTATCTGTATGCCGTTTTATTAACACCTTCAGCAGCAAGTTTGCGAATATCTTTATCATTGCTTATGTCTTCGTTGTTCCATGTCTGACCATAACCCTCCCCATTTAGGGCTGCCATAATCTGTGACCCGTCAAGGCCTTTCCATAAACCAATATTAAAAGGTACTTTTGAATTGCCATAAAATGGTTTGCTTCTCCATTGCAATTTCTGTGTAGAAAAACCGATGAGTCCGCAATGAGCTGCAATGGTTGGAATGGTGTAGCCGAATCCGAAGCAGTCTGGCAGGAAAATATCGGTTGATTTCACGCCAAACTCTTTCTGATAGAATTCTTGTCCCAACAGAATATTGCGGAAGAATGATTCCGGAGAAGGCATGTTAGGGTCGGTTGCATCCCAGGTACTACCAGAGATGTGCCAGCGTCCCTGGTGTATGTATTCTTTTACTTTGGCGTATTGTTCAGGATAGTATTCCTTCATCCATTTGTACTTTACTCCTCCTTCAAAATTGAAGATGTAATTGGGATATTTTTCAAATAACAATAAGTTACGATCCATGGTGTGGCGCACGTAGTCGTTGATTGTAGTTTGAATATCCCAGTTCCACTGTGTGTCCAGATGGGCATCAGATACAAGGTAAGCCTTGTATTCTTTCTGTGCATTTACGGCAGTTCCGCAAAGAGCAAAAGAGAGAAGAGCGACTTTTAAAATCTTGTTGGTTTTCATTGTTTAAATTGTAAAATTAATTTCAGCAAAAGTAACACTCTTGTCTCTAATGGTTGTACATTTTTGTGACACATTAGTCTGAAGTACTGCATTTCATGAAAGAAAAGTTGATAAAGTACGGTATTATGCCCTGTACAATTTTGTTTATATACATATTTTGCCTTGTTTTGCATAGATATATACAAAGATGAGAGCAAAAGTCAGTTTTATCGTACTAATGTTTGTTTTGTTTCAGACTGCCATCGGACAGAACCTGAGACAGATATCCAGTAGGGAAGGCATTTCTAACAATGCAGTGCTCTCTATGTGTCAGGACAAGGACGGCTATATATGGCTTGGAACTTGTGACGGACTGAATTTATGGGATGGCAATGAGATGCAGTTATTTCCTCCTTCTCCCAATACCGTCAATTATTTATCAGGCAACATGATTGAGAAGATTGTTGAGACACAGGACGGTCAGTTCTGGGTCCGAACGAATCACGGCATGGATAAGGTCGATCCGAAAAAGAATAGTGTGGAGCATCATAATGGATATGAGGGAACATATAGATTTGCGACAAGTAAAAGCGATGAAGTGTTCTTGCTTTTTCAGAAGAATGGTCTTAGCTATTATAATAGTAAAACTCTTCAGTTTGAAAAAGCTCAACTGCAAGGGGTAAATAATCCAGGACTTCTGGATTTGGTGCTTGGAAAGGAGAGTGACTTGTGGATCTTTTTTAACGAAGGGATCTATTATACAAGGTATTCTTATTCGAAGGATGGTCGTTGTTCATTTGATAAGTTGCAACGGATTGTTCATTCTTCACCTTTGTTATCTACATTTGATGATAATGGACGCGTTTATTTTGTCGATGATTTGAAAGTGCTCTATGACCTCAATCTGGCAGACAAACAAATCACCTATGTAAAGGATCTTCAGAAGGAGATTGCTCAGAGAGGTGAGATTTCTGACATCATACGTGATGGTAACGATTATATACTATCATTCATGACTGATGGGGTCATCCGGCTGAAAGCAACTCCGGAGAGCAGCGTCAGGTATGTGACCGAACCTTTGGATATCTTTTGTGGTGTGTTCACTCTGCTGAAAGACCGGAAGCAGGATATTCTGTGGATTGGTACAGACGGACAGGGATTGATGCAATATACACGGGATGACATTACATTTAAGACGGTTAATTATTCAGATCTGCCGGTAATGATTTCCAAACCGGTGAGGGCTCTATTTGTGGATCGTGAAAATTCCTTGTGGATAGGTACAAAGGATGACGGCATTGTACGTATCTCGGACTTTTATAACTGCAAGAAGTTTACTGCTGAGAATACTGTGAGTATCACTTCGGAGAATAGTACGCTGGCTGATAATGCTGTGTACGCTTTTGCACCCAGTAGCCGGAACTTGATGTGGATCGGTTGTGACGGGCCTGGATTGAACTACTATTCATACAAGGATAAGAGTATACATCGTGTTCCTTCTACCAATTCCATACAGTATATCCATGCCATTGAGGAGGTGGGTGATTCGATGCTTTGGATTGCGACCGTGGGAAGAGGTATTTATAAGGTTTCTCTTTCCGGAACGAAGGATAATCCGGTGGTGTCGAGTGTTGTTCCTGTCTATTTTAGTGATACGCTTATGGTCAGAAATCTATACTTTACAATCTATAAGGAAAATGATAGTATTATCTGGTTTGGTAATCGTAGTGAGGGTGCTGTAAGGTATAATATGAAGACGAATAAGTATCGGAACATTAAGTTTGGTGGCAATCTGCCCCTGACTGCCAATGATGTATTCTCTATCTATCGGAGTGAAGATCAACGAATGTGGTATGGCACGGGTAGTGGTTTAATAGCTTGTGTGGACGATACTCCTTCGGATGCTGAAAAGGGTGATCAGAGTTCTTTGTTGACACATAATGCTATTCATGGTATATTGGAGGATAGTAAGCAAAATCTTTGGTTGAGTACTAATCGGGGACTTACCGAGTTTTCGCTCAAAGATTCTAACTATGTGACGTTCGGCTATGCTTATGGGTTGAATACGATTGAGTTTAGTGATGGTGCCTTTTTTAGGGATGACAAGAAGAATGTGATGTTTTTTGGGGGTATCAACGGATTTGTTACAGTCGCGGAGACTTCATTTCAGGAACCGCTTCATAATCCGGAAGTATTATTTAAGGATATAAGGATCAATGAGGACATATTCAGTGTCAACTACTTGCTGAAGGATGATGTGCTTACGCTGAGATACGATCAGAATTTCTTTACGTTATCTGTCTCGGCATTGGATTATGTCAATGGCAGTAATTACTCCTATTTATATAAACTTGAAGGATATAATGAGGAATGGTTGAATAACCTTAATTCCAACAAACTATCATTCACTAGTTTGCCTCCCGGAAACTATTTGCTCCATGTGAGATATCACAACCATATGACAGGATCAGATAGTTCGGTATATGATTTAAAAATAAAAATTCTCTCTCCTTGGTATGCTACTATCTGGGCGAAGATTATCTATGTTTTCCTGGCTTTGGCATTCTTTGGAAGTATTATCTGGAGTTTTGTGCTTCAACATAAAAAGCGTAAGTTGATAAGGCGGCAGAAGCTTGACCAGGCTCAGAAGGAGGAGGTCTATGAGTCAAAACTGCGTTTCTTTACTAATATTACTCGCGAACTGTCTGCTCCTTTGACGTTGATTGGCGGTCCGTGTCAGCAGATTATGGGCTATCACAATGCAGATAACTATGTAAAAAATTATGCTACGACTATTCAGAGGAATGTGTCGAAACTAAACGAACTGATGTTCATGCTGAATGAGTTTAGCGGGGCAGGTAATAGTGCCGTTCATGGCAAAATTGAATTACTGTCCGTGACACTGATTAGTAGGGAGATTGCTCAATCCTATACTGACTATTCGCGCAACAGTCATATACAGTATAGTTTGGATATAGAAGAGGGGCTGATATGGCCTTCGGATAGGGATGACTTGTCTTTGATCATGAATACGCTTCTCTCTTATGCTTTCAAACACACTCCCGATAACGGAGAGGTAGATATGGCTGTTAGGATGAAAGATCAAAACCTGTATCTCTCGGTATCCAATAGTGGAGCGGCAGTCAAGTCTGAAGAACTTGAACAGATGTTTGATCGTTACCGCGCATTGGACTATTTTGAGGAGCAGGGAGAAAAGAATATACCTTCTCATGTAGGTCTTGAATTAGCTATTTGTCATAATACGGTCACGAAGATGCAGGGTAAAATCACTGTAGAGAGTTTGGCAAACAAGATGATTTCCTTTGTGGTGATGTTGCCGAGACTGGAAGTTTCCAAAGAAAATAGTGCAACGGATCACATCATTGTGCAGGACAAAACTTTTAATCTGCCAATCATAGAAAGGAAGGAATATACGTATGACAAAGACAGGCTTACCATGTTTGTCATTCATGAGAATCCGGAGATCCTGAACTTTGTGGCGGACCTGTTTGCTTCTCAATATAATGTATATGCGTTTCATGATACACGGGATGCTGACGAAGTATTGAAACAGTCGCACCCTAACATTATTATATGTGGCATCCTATCGCAATTATCGGGAGGTATAGAATTTGTCAAACAAATCAAACATGGAAAGCAAACTTCTCACATTCCTGTGATTCTTCTTTCTAGTACACAGCAGAAAGATGCACAACTGAAAGGTATCGAGTCCGGTGCGGATCTTTGCTTGGTTCTCCCATTTGACGTGGAATATTTGAAAGCCGTTACTGAACAGCTATTGAAAAAGAATCAGTCCTTGAAAGACTATTACAAATCGTCCCTCAGTTCCTTTGAACTGTTGGATGGTCAGTTGTTGCACAAAGACGACAAAGAGTTTATCGATAAGATGCTGAAGATAATAAGCGATAATAGTTCGGATACAGAGCTTTCTACTTCCTTTGTCGCAGACTCAATGGGAATCAGTGTGCGTAATCTTTATCGCCGATTGAATGGCATCACTGATCAGACTCCCATAAATATTATTAAACAATACCGGTTGCATATTGCTGAGCAGCTACTTGTAACGACTAAGTTGTCTATTGATGAGATCATCTATAAATCGGGATTTAACAACAGAGGGACTTTCTTTAAATGCTTTGCCGATAAATATGGCTGTACACCAAAGATTTACCGGGAACGTATGATGAGAGGATTAAGTTGAAATTGATTTTCAAGGGATTTTTAGTAATTAACCCGAATTATTAGTTTACTTTGCATGATTCTATAATTATCTCGTAAGAAGGCGATTATCGCAAGGTTTATCATGTTGAACAGATACATTTCGATGGTTGAAGATTCAGGGGCTTCCTGGAAATCTCATGTAATGACTCAAGTTAATATTGATGAGATAAGATTATGTTTCATAACGAAACCGGAGGTCGATACAAAAGAGTATGAGACTTTACAAAATCTGCTTGAGAAAACCAATGGAGAGTATCTTGCATCAATCAATATGATGCCTGAAGATGTTTCATCTGCTATCTTGTATTGCGCTTCTATCGTCTGTAATTCATTGGACTATGGTCTCCAGCTCTTGAGTAATAATGCGCAGATTTTAGGACGGACACTGGATGTCAGATTATCACTGGTGCTGGAACAGGATATGATCAACAGATTNTTGTCAGAAGATATTGCTCAATTACTCAGAATCCCGGAGATCCAAAAGAATCGGCTATNACTGATTGAACAAGCATTTAAATCTCTTCAAAATGCTTTTTACAACAATAGTTTGTACAAACAAGCACTGCAGTATCTGTTAGATGCTGAGAAGTCAGAGCCCTCTGACTATGTCATATTGTATTTCATTGGTATGATTTATCTATATAGTGTTCCTTGTATGGACTTGCCAAAGGCGGAGAGTTATTTCAGAAAAGCGGGCATTTTTTCCAAATTAGATACTACACCGAATGCATTTAGGCTCGCCGATATAGTGAAAGCTGATTTGCTGAAACATAATTCATCTGTTCCCAATAATCAAAAGACACTATATGTAGCTGCTGACTCTTTTTTTCAAGCTGCTTTGGCTTCATTTATTCAGAGGAAATATAAAGAAGCAGCTGAATTGTCATCCATGGCATTTGAGATTGTTCCCGAAATGCATGAAGCCGGCTATTATGCTTGTTTGTCCAATGCATTGGTCGGCAATAAAGAGTCGGCATTGAAGTTGCTCGAAGATCTGGTGCACAAGATGCCTCTCTATGCTGTGGTTGCGGCATGTGATCCGATGCTGGCATCTCTGGGGTACGTGCAGGAATGGATGACAGAGTTGAAACAGAATACAATAAATGAGGCTTCTCGTATTTTGGATGAAATAGAAGGTCAGATATTAAAAAGCAGTGTTCATATAAATGATCTTCAAAGTGTGCGGGTAAAACTATTTGATGCTGATTATCTGGATGCTGTTGAGATACTGACATCCCTGAAATATAAAAAGACTGTTTCTCTCAAAAAGGAACAGGAGGAATATGAGAATAACAAAGAGAAGGTCTCATTTATCAAAGGGATAGTCTTTGATAATAACAGGATTGTACTGGCTCTGAAAAAGAATGATTCTTCTCTTGTGCCCGGCATTAAAGGTATCGATCCAAAGGTGACGGATGAGTTTGAAACTATTCTTTCGCTTAATTATCTTAATCCGGTCAATCAGTCGCAAGTGGCTGAAAAGATTGCAGCTATGATCCATTCTATAGACAATCGCTATGAGGAGAATATTCATGAGATAGAAGTAGCTCGTAATAACCTGGTTGAAAAGAGATCTGAACTTGAGACAGCCCGGCTTGGAATGGCTGAGAATCTGGGACACACCAATATGTTTGTTGCCGGTGTTGCCCCTTTCATCGCAGTTCTTTCCGGAGTATTTGGTTATTTTCAGACACCCGAGACGTTAGGAAATGAAGATGAATACATGCTTCCCTGGATTAATTTCTTCATAGGGCTTTGTATCGCTTCAAGTATATTTGTGATTGCTTATTTGATTATCAGAGTCGTGAAACGCCGACATTATAAACCATCGCTTCTGGAGACTGATCTGCGAAAAGAAATGATCATTCTGGATGATTTTATCGTCAAGTTTAATGAAATTAAGATGTTACTCAATGTTTGAGATACGGCAAATAGCAAAATTGATTACAGCCACTTTTCTTCCAATAATTCTCCACGAACACTGATCTTGATCAGTTTGATAGGCACCATGCGTTGTGCCAGATTACGGGCCTTTTCACATACATGTAGCAATCCACCACAGCAAGGAACTTCCATAATCATCACTGTCAGGGTATTGATGCCACCTTTGTCAATCATTGTTGTGATCTTCTCCACGTATTCGCTTTGGTCATGATCCAGCTTCGGGCAGGCAATAGCCAGACGTTTGTTTTTGAGATAAGTAGAATGAAAATCGCCGACGGCATACGCGGTACAGTCAGCTGCGACAAGCAGATCTGCTCCTTTCAGATAAGGTGCGGTAGGAGAGAGCAGGTGCAGCTGTACCGGCCATTGCTGCAGTTCACTTCCTTGCGGCATGCAATCTGCAGAAGGTTTGCTTTGTACGCTTTGCGAACGTGGCGCAAAACTCATCGTTCTGCTACCCGGGCATCCTCCGCCACCTGCCTGTTGATGTACGGCAGATACCGGGCGGAAGGGAGGCACAGGGATCTCCATCCTTCT
>JGI24147J20444_1001525_pt1 | contig 11098 bp, 9 predicted proteins | sample BarGraIncub1133A_FD_20444 | JGI IMG/M metagenome (IMG submission 20444) | reverse complement strand
GGTCAAAAGATTGTGAGAAGTGTTCCAAATGTAGCAAAACCAGAGACGAACAACACGATTGGAGTAAAGATTGTGAAAAATGCTCTAAATGTGACAAAACTAATGAGAACCAGCACGACTGGTCAAAAGATTGTGAGAAGTGTTCCAAATGCAGCAAAACCAGAGACGAACAACACGATTGGAGTATAGATTGTGAAAAATGCTCTAAATGTGGCAAAACTAATGAGAACCAGCACGACTGGTCAAAAGATTGTGAGAAGTGTTCCAAATGTAGCAAAACCAGAGACGAACAACACGATTGGAGTAAAGATTGTGAAAAATGCTCTAAATGTGGCAAAACTAATGAGAACCAGCATGACTGGTCAAAAAACTGTGAGAAATGTTCTCTATGTCATTTGAATCGAGATGGAGAACATAATTTCGAAAACTATATCTGTGTAAAATGCGGTTATGTTTGTTTTCCAAAAAATGCAAAAGCTCATGATGTTGATCCAAATTTCAAAGAAATATGTAATGAAAAAATTACACTTGCATTGAGTAAAGATGACTTCTGGGCTAAATTTGTTTTACACGATTTGTGGAAAAGCATTTCATGGCCAAGTAGTGACACAATGTCATCATTTGGAAGAAACCTCAATAGTATTGCTGATTTAATTTTGGGGAGTTCTGCAAGAACTCCTTCTCTTCCGGAGAAATATATTTATGATAATAGTGCTCTGAGGTTGACTGTTAGGAGCGCAGAAACTACCATTTTTATTTTAGAAGCAAATTCAATTTCTTTGACCAATACAGAATTAAAGATTTATTGGTATAACACAAATGAATTTCTTCCACTACCAAACAATAATCAGTGTAGATATTGGTGTATTACAACTTTAGATAAAATTCAAGCATTGGTTTCATTTTGAATAAGGAAGGTCAATTGGAGATGTAATATGCATATTGAATCAATGTCCCGGCAGAGGATCATTGATAACCAAGGGTGATGTCTATTTATTCCAGAATCAACTCTAGATTTACGTCAAGATTACCGGACTTATTGCGAGTTTCAAACCAAAATTTAAAGGATGATAAATAATCCAAATGGTAAGAACTTAAATTTTAAGTATGAGCCTGTCTTAGTCATTAGCAAAGGAATAAAAGAATTGGATATAAATACCTAAATTGCATATTTAAATTCAAAACATTGGAGAAGAACAGAATTGATTCCACTTAGCCCTTCTCCTAAACGACAAAAAATGATATGAATAATAAAGCACGAAACGCTAACAAACGCTATAACAAATGCAGGTATGAGTGTTCGTTGAAACATTTGAAATCTTTATATACATTTGTGCTGGTTGACAGTTGAGCAACAATTTATTCCCGCACTTGCCATAGCGTCGGAACGTTATGGGCAAGGTTAAGAAACAGCACTGCGGACAGACACGAGTACCGACAATACGGTTTGACACTTCTTGACGGTCAGTCTTGAAGGCACAAATAGTTCCAACAAACCTTGGTGGAAATTTTGGAATTAAAAAATCTTATTCTATTGAATCTTAGTTATTAACAATATATAAAGTAAAAAGAATGTCATTTAAATGTAAAATCGGTTTACATTCATGGAATGGATGTAAATGTACCGAGTGCGAGAAAACACGCGATAAACAACACGACTGGTCCACAGATTGTGAAAAATGTTCTAAATGTGGAAAAACTAGAGATGGGCAACACGACTGGAGTAAAGATTGTAAGAAATGCTCCAAATGTGGAAAAACTAGAGATGGGCAACACGATTGGAGTAAAGATTGTGAAAAATGCTCCAAATGTGGAAAGGCCAGAGAAAATGAACATGCTTGGAAAGGTTGCAAATGTTCTATATGTGGTAAAACACGTGATGAACAGCACGACTGGTCTATGAATTGCGAAAAATGTTCTAATTGTGGTAAGATTCGTTCAAATGCCCATGTATGGAAGGGTTACATTTGTTCTGTTTGCGGATTAATAAATAAACCTAATGAACTTCAAAAGTATAATTTGTTTAGGCAGTATAAGTATTCATCTAGTTCTGGATGGGTATTATATTTCGGTAGTGAAGCCAAAAGAGACGAATTACATTTTAATCTAAGCAAATTAGGAATAGATTCTGAAAGACGTCATGGAAGAACAGGGTTTATGTATTTTCATTGGCTTATTGTTGGCACACCTGTTTATTTAGTAGATGATTTAGTAGGTGCATTACGAAAATACGAATGTTATTTTAATCAAAATGAATCAGAATGGCACCCATATAACATTTTAATAAGAGATTCTGACCCTGTTTTTTAGCAAACCTTGGTGGAAATTTTGCAATAGATACATTGCTTTTAAGTTCGTGATATTTGTATACCTTTTAATAATCATAACATATATTGGAGGATAAAAAATGAACTGGTTTAATAAACTATTCGGTTCAAATGCCGAAAAAACAAAAGTAAGCGAGGTAATAAAAAATGAATCTAAAAAAGGAAGTTCAGATTTCCCAAATAGTATGATGGGAAAAGTAAATATGGTAATAATAAATTATGAAGGACAAAAGAACAGGGATTTGCAACAAAATGTTGTCAATCACCTAATGCCATTGATGCGCAATGGAGGTGGTTTTGTCTGTTATTGCAACGCAAGTATTTCACCATTGGCGAGTGGCGAACCGGAATGTGCAATGATAAACGCTTCAGGAGGCTATCCAGTTGCAGGAGTATCCTTGGATAGTTATATGGCTTATTTTGCGTCAAAAGATTCCTTCCCATCCCAGTCACCCGCATATGGTCGTGAATATAGTTTTAATCAAATAGGATATTGGGTAGGTAAACAAAATGGGCAAAAAGTTCATGCTGTACTGCTTTTTTAATATTAATCAGAATAATTAAGTATTTTGGTATATGAACTGAAAACAACCCAGCCCATAACAAAGTGTAGTAGCAATAAGGGTTTCGGTCGTAATTCAAGCATTCTGTCCCGCTCAAACTTTGGTGTTGGCGGACAGGAAAGTAGCCCGCAATCCCTTACTGCTGCTACACTCAACCGTTAGCGTTCATGCTAAGGGCGACACAGGAGGAAACTGAAAATCCTTAAAGAGTAAGCAAAACAAAAATTGTATGTATTATGAAAAAAACTTTAATTATTGGAGTACTTTGTTTATTCTGTACTTTTTCTGTTTTCTGTCAAGTAAAAACAGCACTTGACACCACTTTAATTCTAAAAAAAATAGAACAGAGACAAGTCTCATCACCGAATGATAAAAAGGAAGTTAAAAGTAATGATTCAAAAGAAGTTGAATATGCAACTTTTACAGATTCCAGAGATGGTAGAGTTTACAATACTGTAAAGATAGGCACACAAACATGGATGGCTACAGAGCTAAACACCGCCACATTTCGTAATGGTGATGTGATACTTTTAGCCACAACTAAAAAGGGATGGAAAACTGCAGGGAAAGAAAAAAAACCAGCGATGGTAAATAATTTATACAATTGGTATGCTGTAAATGACCATAGAGGAATAGCTCCCAAAGGATGGCATGTGCCAACTATGAAAGAATGGGATATATTAATTGATTTTTTGGGAGAAACTTTTTTCTTAACTCATGATAAAACCAGAAAATTATTTGGAGTTTACACTTATGATTATGAATATCGTTTTGAAGATGGGTCATACAATAAAGAAAATTCTTCTATTTGGTGGTGGTCCTCTTTTGATGGGAATACACTAGCATCTTGCGTATTAACTGGGATGAAGTCTGATTTGAGTTTTGGCTCTGATAAGGCAAGAGGTTTGCGAATTCGTTGTATAAAGGATGAATAAAAGCACGAAACGCTAACATCAGCTACCCGTCAAGTGCGGCAGCGGTTGTTTTCGGTGGGTATCTTTCCGCTCGGGCAGCTTTTCGGCTTGACAGGAAATCGCCCGCAATCCGCCCCTGCGTGTAGCTTCCTACGTTATGGGCAAGGTTAAGGGCGCACATAGGACAGACACCAAAACTATGAACAATTCGGTTTGACACTTTTTGACAGTTAAACTCGACTGACAAAAGGTCAAAATATAAAGTGGAGCCAGAAACCACTCAAAAAAGCGGGGCGACACCGAAAATCCATACGAATCTGATAAATTTTGCAATTATTTTAAAACAAAAACTTATGAAGACAAATTATCTCATTTTTAGTTGTTTATTTTTAGTTGTTTTTGGAAATTTCAATGGTTTTTCGCAGGTTGGTTTAAATGCTAAACTTCCTAAAAATCTTCAGGAAAAAGCTTTTGACACATTACGTGCGTTGCCTTCTGGCATGGCACGTATAATCTTTCATCGCCAAACCAACATCGTTGGGGCTGCTGCACAGCATTATCTATTTGATAGAGGTGATAATATTAGGGGTAACGCTTTCATAGAGCAAAGAGAATTTGAGTCCGATCCCAAAGGGAATTATTACAACTGTAAAAATATTGTACGAATGTATTTAAAATTAGACAAAAGGTGGTCAGCACTTATATTAGGATATCCTGCAAAAGCGGATAGTTTTAATTGTTTTTATCATTCACAAGACACCTTGCAATTCTTGCACTTTTGGGAATCTTCAAAATCAAATAAATCCAATTTCGCTTTATATGACAAAACTCCAACAGTTTTTTATCTTCTTTCCAATGATTTAATATATCCTAATACTTTTGCTAATAATATTATTTCAAAAACTAGAATTGAGTTGTCACCGTTTCATCTTACAGAAAGTAATGGACTAAAGACAAAGGTTTCTATAGACGATCCGACACTTTATTTTGACAATTATGATATTGTATTCAAGGAAAAGCAAATTAAATTTAGACCAAATATTATATTGAAGCTTTATCAATTTAATAATCAACCTCAACCGGCCAATTCTGAGTTTCTTGGATTCATTAAATCTAATGAAACTATAATTTGGGATCGGATGCCTGGCAAAATGAAGCTTGAATATATTGACGGATTATTTTGTCAAACCTTTGGTCCACATGTTAATGTTCTGAGTGGTCACACTTACTTAGTTGAATTTAATTATGGTAAAGCATCTTACAAAATAACTGATCTTAATTAAATTTCAAAAATTGTTGAACCCATGCCTTTATCGTTTAATATAAATCAAAATAGTCCAAAGAACCCAGCCCATAACATCAGCTACCCGGCAAGTGCGGCAGCAGTGGTTTTCGGTGTGCATCTTTCCGCTCAGGCAGCTTTTCGGCTTGACAGGAAATCGCCCGCAGTCCGCCCCTGCGTGTAGCTTCCAACGTTAGCGGTCATGCTAGGGCGCGACAGGAGGAAGCTGAAAATCCTTTAAAGAGTAAGCTTAAAATAAATAAAATAAATATGGGATTATTAAGTAATCTTAAAGAATTGTTCGGGGATACTTCTAAGAAACCCACAATTGAATGGGTTGATATTCCTGCAGGCACTTATATAATGGGAATTCCCGAAAGTGAATACTGTGCTTATAACTATCGTGGTTATCATAGTAACATTGGTTATATTGAATTCCAACACCAGGTTACTCTTAGCTCTTTTAAAATGAGTAAGTACGCAGTGACTTTTAAACAATATGATATTTTTTGCAAGGCCATAGGAAAAAACAAACCAAGCGATAATGGATGGGGGCGAAACCAACTTCCTGTTATAAATGTGAGTTTGCGCGACGCAAAAGCATTTGCCAATTGGATGGGTTGTCGCTTACCAACTGAAGCTGAGTGGGAATATGGTTGTCGGGCAGGCACTACAACACCTTTTAATACGGGCAAAATTTTAAGTTTTTTGCCAGCCAATTACGAACATCAAGTTGGAAAAACAATGCCCGTTGGCAGTTATCCACCGAATGGATGGGGTTTGTATGATATGCATGGCAATGTTTCAGAATGGTGTGATGAAGGGTATAATTTTAGCGGTTATCCAACTATAGCCCAAATTGACCCTATGGATAAGTTAACTTTTATTGGTCTTTGTGTTATAAGGGGAGGTAGTTATAGAAGTATGCATTACGAGTGCCGGAGTGGTAGCCATGACTATCATGATTATGATTCTGGTTCATCTTCAATTGGATTCCGCATAGTGCTTCCAAGTTAAAAAGGAACTAATCTTTTTCTGCATTTTCAGATAAAATATGAAATACAAAATGAACGAGTATCGTATTAATTATTATAAGTAAACGATGATAAATTTGGGTTAAATACATACAATTGATTATCAACAACAAAATTGACGTTAGTCAGAATCAAAGAAAGAACCGGAGGATGCCGAAAATCCTTTTAAGAGTAGGCACTAAACAAAAAAATAGGTTATGAATTTCTTAAAAAAACTTTTCAGCAAGACTGCTACTTCTGACAGTTCTCAATCCGAAACTATTGTAAGCAGTTCTCAACAATCGACAGATTCTCCTTTAGTTAAAACATCATCAAAGGAGCTGACAAATGCTCAAGAAGGTAAATCAGAGAGTTCTTTACACGTTGAGAGAGTAATTTCCAAAGTCAAGGAACTTAACCTCCGGATGAAACCATTACTCAAAAGCACATGGCCAGGAACTCCAGAGTGGGATCAACTCATGACTTTATCAAACGAACAAGTTGAAATTGCAAGAAGTATTATCCCTGCTGATTTTCACTTGCTTGAACCGTTTTTAAAAGATAAGGATGCAGAAACACGCCGCTCTTCTGCATATATAGTTAAAGCCATTCACCAGAATTCTCTTACAATCCCTATTTCAACAAATATTATCACTTTACTAGGATCACTTTTGCATGATTCCAATTTAGATGTTCGTGATACTGCATTAGATACACTTCACATTGTCTCAAAAACAACCGCCATTGATGCAGCTTCTGAGGATCTGATTTCAAGTATCTCCAAGGTGGAGAAAGTGAAAAAGATGAATGTGATAGAGGCGTTAAGCAACTCTCATCTGAAAACTGAAATTATTGTCACCACTTTGAAGAAACTTACGAAAGAGGATAGTGCCGATATTGCCACTGCAGCCAGAAATGCACTCATTAAACTGGGAATAGATCAAGAACAAGAAGACGAAAAGGCTGTTGTTCAAAAATTGTTATGGACTTGGAAATCTTCAGGCTATGGTAGATTTCAAACCGAAGATGCATATGAAGAACTTAAAAAATTTCCAAATCCTAGGGTGGTTTGTTCTGTTTTTAAGGCAACACTCTTAAAAGGGGAATGGACTAGTGACTTCATGGCTGCAAACTGGCCAAGTGAACTAGGCAATTTATTAGCTGAAATAGGTGATAATAGATTTTTGGACGACCTTATATCTCTATATCTTCAGTTTGAAGAGAAATCAGCTTGGAAGGGGTGGTCGGGTTACATCGCTTTAGCAATCCTTAGAATACAAGGCGGTTGGGATCGCATTCGTAAGGATTTCAAAAAGAATGAAATTATTAGACTAATTCAACAGGCTCTTTTGGTTTCCTCTTTTGATGGTGGTGATGAAGTGATTGATTATCATGAGTATCTCTCTGAAGATGAAAAGACTCAAATTATTTCTAATTTAATGGCTAACGAAAAAGGGTATTCAGTTACAACACTTTGTAATGCCCTTAAAAGAATTAGATTGTCAGCTCTGGACTCACTCCTTTTTCTCTATAATAAAGATGAATCTAAAAAAGCTGCCGCTGAAGCTATTTGTATGATGCCTGAGGCATTAGATTCCCTGTCTCTTCGTCTTTCACCTGCTCAGATTGAAGATATAATTTCATTATATTACACCTACACAGGTGGTATGTATTGGAATGAAAATTTGATTCGCTTTATGGCAAAATTTAAAACAGAAAAGTGTATTACCTACCTTAATCAAGAAGCATTAAAACGATATAATAATCCCGAAGTATCAGCGGAAAGAAAAGCTTTGATTGAATCATTGCAAAGTGGAAATTAGTAATGAAAAAATCACTGCAAAATTGAAATGTTAATAAAGCACGAACCGCTAACATCAGCTACCCGTCAAGTGCGGCAGCGGTGGTTTTCGGTGTGTATCTTTCCGCTCAGGCTGTCTTTCGGCTTGACAGGAAATCGCCCGCAGTCCGCCCCTGCGTGTAGCTTCCTACGTTAGCGTTCATGCTAAAAAACAGCTAGGCAGATAAATACAAATATAAATTGCAAATAATTCTAACAAAGAGACAATATGACATTCAAATGTAAAATTGGTTTACATGCTTGGGAAGGATGTAAATGTTCCAAATGTGAGAAAACACGTGATGAACAACATGATTGGTCAAAAGACTGTGAAAAATGTTCTAAATGTGGCAAAACTAATGAGAACCAGCACGACTGGTCAAAAGATTGTGAGAAGTGTTTCCTATGTGGTAAAACCAGAAACGAGCAACACGACTGGACTAAGGATTGTGAAAAATGTTATAAATGTTATAAATCCAGAGAGAACAAGCACGATTGGTCAAAAGACTGTAAAAAATGTTCAATATGTGGCAAAATGCGGCAAAATACTCATTTATTTGGTGTTGACTGTAAATGTAATAAATGCGGTAAGGAGGAACATGATTGGTCAAAAAATTGCGAAAACTGTTCAAAATGTGGCAAGGTTCTTACCAATCAGCACGAATGGAGTAAAGATTGCGAGAAATGCTCCAAATGTGGAGATATTCGTATTGGACAACATCAATGGGATGGATGCACATGTATTATATGTAATAAAACACAAGATGGTGAACATACATTTGTAGATTCGGGTATTCGTTGTGTCAAATGTGGCTTTATTAATATGAACGAAAATACACCATTTAGTGAACTATACGAATATCTAAAAGGTGGTGATGGGGTAATAGTAGCAACCGCTGCAAGGTTAATAGTGAACAAAAAAGGGACTGAAGCAATTTATATGATTTTTAATGCTCTTAATTTAGGACAGCTAAGAAATAGACCTACCGATGATCCTGATTTACGAGTCTGCATTGCAGGTTGTGCAGTAGCTATTTCTCTGCTTGGGGATAAAGCAATTCCTATACTTGAGAAAAATGCAACTCTTGATATTACAAAGTTGGATAATAGTATTCCGATAGTGATATCCATGGGCGCCTTAAATCAAATAGGTGGGAATAATGCTAAGGCTGCCTTAGATTATATCAAGGAGATTCAGGGTAGTACAATGAGGCAATATAATTTTTAGTTTTTTTATTATGAAGAGCCTATGATTAGAACTAAATGCACGAAACGCTAACAAAGGCTATAACAAATGGCGGGTTTCGTTGTAAATTTGAACTGAAGACACACGCACCAGCATTCGTACTCGTCGACACCGGGAAACCACGTACGCCGCCACTTGTCATAGCCTCAGCAGTTAGCGTTCATGCAAAGAAGGAGAAAGCCGAAAATCATTTAATAGAGTTGAACCAATTAAACAAATAATACAATGATAACATTTATGCTAAACAAAAAAGTTTTTATTTGCTTGGTAATTTTATCAAACGCAATTCTGACTGTACTGAATGCTCAGAATATCACTTCCAGCAATAATGAGATAATAAAGAATATCCCAATTATGCAAACAAATTCCAATACTTACATAGGAATTAAAGAATCTTGGGATACATTCAACCCGAAAAATAAAGATAGTTATTTATTGGCCAATGGTATTAATGTGACTACAATACCAAAATTTGGAAATAGAGAAAGGGAAGCGTTAATTCCTGATTTTATAAAAATCCAATTAGGATTAAATTCTTCTTCAGGTTCAGAAAAAAGTAAATATGCGCAGTTATTGGTAGATGGCATAAAAACAAACGATTTAACTAAAATTGAAAAGGCTCTTTCTAAGGGACAAACAATAAATAACGGATTATATTCTTCAATAGAACTTGGCAATATTAATTTTGTAAAATATTTTGTTGATAAAGGTGCGAATCCGACAAATCATATAAATTATGCAGTCAAGCAAAATAATTTTGAAATTGTAAAATATTTAATTGATAAAGGAGCACGTTTTTCAAATAAAAAAATTGAAGATATCGATGGACAAGTTTATTTAGTAAATGCAAATGATCTGAATGATAAAATACCAATCCTAATAGTTCCGGTGAATGAAGAGAAAAAATGGTTTCTCAGTGATACATTAAATTCCTATTTGGAAGCACAAGCTAAAAAAAATATTCAATATTTAGTGAAATATAAAACTAAGGAATTTCTAGTTTCAAATTCTGCTTTAATCGATGCCATAGCTAATAATAATTTACAAATTGTAGAAATGCTAATAAAAAATGATGATCTTGTAAAAGGGAATGCTGTTGTTATTGATTTTTATGATTTTAAAGATCCTTATACTTCTATGAGAGTTGTGAGTGCTTTATATGAGAGAGGAAGTTATCTTGGTACCGCAAATAATAAACCTGTTCAAGCGATTAAAACACCTGATGGATATATATGTATAAACGAAACACCTAGCCCTGCGATTATATTGAGCCCGATTCAATTTGCCATTTTAAACAATGCAAACAAAAATATTGTAGACGCATTGCTAAAATGTTATTCATTACAAGATCATTAATTTAGTCATTAAAAAGTCATTGTTGCTGGAGAAACAACCAAGTATGAATAAATTTCAAATTCTTAAAAACAAAGCACGAAACGCTAACAAAGGCTATAACAAATGGCGGGTTTTGAAAGATAATTGAAGCTTCGTCACCCGCACAATCATTCGTGTTGGTTGACAGCTAAGCACCACACAATCCACCACTTGTCATAGCCTCAGCCGTTACCAACAATTATAAAAAATCAAGCGACATGAAAAACATCTTTACAAGTCTGTTTGGTAAACCATCAATTGAGAACCAAACAAAATCAAATTTGGGACAGATTCCGCTCTATTCCTCGAAACACCCTGCCCATATTGAAATCCAAGAAATTGAAGAATTAATTGACAAGACGATTGAAATTAAGATTGTCGGGGATTCACCTTTATATTCAAGTAATTCTGACTCCTACTTGGATATAGTGAATCTATTCGATCAAGCAGTTGCTAAAGCTCCAGAAGATCCGGATTTACTCTATGCTCGTGCTAGTCTTCATTATTTTCACATGCAAGGTAAAGATGGACAAGTTGAT
>JGI24147J20444_1001509_pt1 | contig 11199 bp, 12 predicted proteins | sample BarGraIncub1133A_FD_20444 | JGI IMG/M metagenome (IMG submission 20444) | reverse complement strand
CACTTGGTGAAGCTTTACTCAAAGCTTTGGGAGACAAGCGTGGCATCGAACGTTATGGCTTTTGTTTGCCTATGGATGACTGTTTGTGCAGTGTAGCGCTGGATTTTGGCGGTAGACCCTGGCTGGTCTGGGATGCAGAATTCAAGCGGGAAAGAGTGGGAGATATGCCTACAGAAATGTTCCTGCATTTCTTCAAGTCTGTGAGCGATGCCTCCAAGATGAATTTGAACATCAAAGCGGAAGGGGAGAATGAACATCACAAGATTGAAGGGATCTTCAAGGCTTTTGCAAGGTCTATCAAAATGGCTATCAGAAGGGATATTTATAAATATAATTTGCCAAGTACGAAGGGCATTTTGTAGCCTTTTAAAAATCCTAATTAATGAAAACTCGAGATAAATACGAACCAATAAAGTTTGAAGACAATCAGAAAAAGATTGATTTGGCCATAATTAGTGAACGTGAATTGTATGCCGATTTGGCGAATGCTCTGCCTTCCGGAATATATCGGTTACGTATTTATCAAGAAAAACCATCTCTAGAAAATAACTGTTTCTGCACGGCAAATATATATTACAAACTCGACTTCTTTAATGATCGCTTTTGTGAAATACTAAATTTAGACAGGTCTACTATTGAAAAAAATCCCGGTGTCATTTACGATTTTCTTTTTGAACAGGATAAGGCTGAATTTGTCCGTTTAAATGTTGAGGCCAACATAAATAGATCTCCTTTTATTTGGGAAGGCCGATTGAAAATAAAAGACAACATCATTTGGATTCATTTTGAATCCATTCCCCGTGTTCTGGAAAATACAGATATTATATGGACTGGTACATTGATCGATGTCAGCGATCGCAAAAAAACAGAACAAGAAATCCAATTAAAAAACCTTGAATTAGAAAAGGTTAACGCTGAGAAAGACAAGTTTTTATCCATCATTGCACATGATTTAAAAAGTCCTTTCAATTCCATTATTGGCTTTAGTGAACTCCTGGTAGAACGAGTTATAGAAAAGGACTATGAGAAAATCGGGCTATTTGCCAAAATCATCACGCAGTCTTCCAACAGGGCTATGGATTTGCTTATGAACCTCATGGTTTGGGCTCAATCGCAATCCGGTAGAATGGTTTTCAATCCGGAAGATTTCGAAATGGTGACCCTGATCAACGAAGTTACACTTTTATTAAGCAGTAATGCAGATCAAAAATCCATCGTCATCCATAATCCAAAAACGCAAGATATTCATGTGAATGCTGATAAAGCAATGATTAGTACCGTCTTGAGAAATTTAGTTTCTAATGCTATAAAATTCACACATACGGGAGGGAGTATTGCTATTTCTGCAATTGACAATCAAAATGAGTTAATTGTTTCCGTAAGCGACAATGGTGTTGGAATTCCAAATGATAGATTGAATAAATTATTCCATCTAAATAATAGCTATTCAACTCCCGGTACAAAAAATGAAAAGGGAACAGGTTTGGGCTTGATAATCTGTAAAGAACTGGTTGAAAAAAATAATGGTCATTTCTGGGTGGAAAGTACGATTGGTTCCGGGTCCACTTTTTTCTTCTCATTGCCATTGAACATTTAAAAATGTCTGTTGTTTTTAAATTGAATCAATAAATCTAAAAATTACGAAAATGACTATTCAGGATTGTATCAATTTTACAAATGCAAACCCGGTTTGTTCGTTAGCAACGATAGATAACGGACAACCTCGAGTAAGGATGATTGGGTTTTGGTTTGCAGACGAAACTGGTTTTTATTTCCAGACAAGCACTGTAAAACAAATCCCCAACCAATTGATAGCAAACCCAAATGTTGAAGCTTGTTTTTACAAACACGAAGGCATGATAGGTACTATGTTGCGAATTTCTGGAGAAATTGAGATTGTGACGGATATCAAATACAAATTAAAGGCGCTGACAGACAGACCTTTTTTAAAGAGTTTCGGAATGTCTTTTGATAGTCCAAGTTTATTTCTATTTAGAATTAGCCATGGACAGGCTCATTTTTGGACGATGGAGAAAAACTTAATGCCTAAAGAATATATTAAATTTTGAAGGTGAAACGTTTCGCCTTAATCACAGGTCTTCTTTCTGGCTTACTTTTTGGTATAGCCACACCATTCAGCAAACTCCTTTTGAATGGCCTAAACTCCTTCCAATTAGCTGGATTGCTTTATTTGGGGGCTGGTATAGCTATGATTCCTTTCATCCTGAAAAAGGACAACCAACTAAAGATGCTTTTCAAACCTGGCAGTAAAACCAAAACCTTTGGAATCATCTTCTTCGGCGGTATCTTGGGGCCCTTGTTATTGTTGGCCGGATTAAAGACTGCAAACGCCGCATCAGTGTCCATCTGGCTCAATATGGAACTCGTTGCCACAGCCATTTTAGGAGTTTTTCTTTTCAAAGATACGTTGGACCGTTTTACCTGGACCGGTGTCATCCTGACCGTTGTAGCTGGGGTCATCACTTCACTCGGGGAGGGTTCAGGCAGTATCGTCTCAGCCTTACTCATTACGGCAGCCTGTTTTTGCTGGGGCGTAGACAATCATTTGACAGCGATCACAGATGGAGCATCTCCCCAAGCAGTTACGTTCGTCAAAGGGATAGGAGCGGGTTCAGTTAATTTATTCATCGGCAACCTGATCTCAACTCAACCAATGTCACTTGGAAATATCGGCCCTGCCATTTTGCTTGGTGCCTTATCCTACGGTTTAAGCATCGTACTTTATGTCACTTCTGCACAAAATGTTGGTGCAACCAGAAGCCAAATTCTATTTTCAACAGCTCCTCTTTGGGGCGTTGCTTTATCCTACTTTTTCTTCCAGGATTCTTTTCATTGGGTCCATCTTATTTCAATGTCCCTTTTAGCAATGGCCATTTATATGACAAGTATCTCATCTCACAGTCATATGCATGTACACCAAGTGCTTACGCATGTTCATTTCCATCAACACAATGATGGGCACCACAATCATTTACACGAAGGGGAAGTCGTTTCGAAAGGGAATTGGCATTCACATGTGCATACGCATGAGGAAATGACGCATGAACATGGGCATTATCCGGATTTGCATCATAGGCATGGGCATAATTCTTAATTTTTTGGCAGCGCTTTTTTTTGCAACGCTTCCATTGGAAAGGGGCACGACCTCTGTCTCCCTAGTCCTTACTTGTAAACGTACCGACTCCGGCACAAAAATTTAGTCTCATTCGAGCCGTCAATATTTTGTATGCCGGACTCAGCACGTTCACTGCGCTCGGCCGTCGAAGTCGACATCGGTCATACCCCTTTCCAATGTTCGCTTACCTGATTGTTGAGAAGTTGCTGGTAAATATTTTTCAATTAATGTTTACTTGTTTTTATTAGAAATTAAAGACTATTTTAGAAGTCCTTATGGTCAAAGGTGGAGCTCACGTCAGTGAACGTTTGGTACGAAAACTGAATGTGTTGTATGATATTGTTGAACCTTTTGAATTTTTGCCAGAATATTCTGCTGTTTGGTGTTTTGATTTGAATGATAAGGTTTGTAAGCAATTTAAAATAAGCAGGATGGAAGAGGCTGAGAATCTGGATTCCTGTTTAGGGAAGATTTTCCATTATCAGAGCCCTTTCTCAAGATTAAAGAGAATTCAATTAATATCGAAAAAACATTTCAAATAGGGTTAATTATATTAGAAATGAGTATGTTCCAAAATGGAACATACTGAACAAAACTTTAAATAAAAACTCAGCGTTTTAAAATTTCAATCAATTTTGATTTTAATGCCTTCGGGAATAAATTGCCTGCAAATTATCAATATGAGCTTTCTGCTTGGATTTATCATACTCTGGCTAATGGAGATGCAGAGTATACTGAATGGCTGCATTAAAATGGCTATACCAATGATAATAAGCAATTCTGAATGTTTACATTTTCACATTTGCAGATTCCTAAACTTCGCGTGGAGGGTGATCGCATGCTTTTAAAGTCCAGCCTATGGTGCGGTTTAGTTTTAAGTTACCAATCGAGCTGATGAAGTTGGTTTATGAAACTGGAGTAGGAGAGAATTGAAAACAACTCGGCTTGTAAATGAACCTATATTTCCATTTGAAAGAGATGTGACAAAGTTTAAGCGATTTGATTTGACTAAACATATTACAATTCAAAAGTTAAGATTAGAATTATCCCGGATCGGTCTTTAAACAGCTTTTTGTGGGTGCGTGGATTGAAACACATTCCCTATCCGGGTAAGATCAGGATTCGCCGTCGCATCCCGTGTGAGTGCGTGGATAGATATTTCTTCATAATCGCGTTTAGCCAGAGAACATAAATATTTTGATTTATCATGCATAAATGAAACATAATCTGCATGGTTATATATTTGGATATTTGATTATTAAGTATGTTTATTTGCATTTCATGAAATGTAAATTTAGACTATTATGTAAAAACTTACATTCCCGGATACTGAAGCCAAATGCAAAACCTTTCTTTATTTTGCTATAACCGATGAAAGCATTCTAGACCTTGCCATAGACATAGAAAGGGGAGAAGTTGGATGAATTGGTTTTCAAAGTTGTAACTTCTCAAGTTTAGACATTATGTAAAAGGTGGCAAAACCATAAAAACAACATTTTATTAAAAATAATAGTTAAAATATTTTGTTTTCTAAAAAACATACTCTATGTTTGTAGAGTTGAATACATAAACATAGAGCTATGACATTATCAAAGACAGAAGAACAACTCATGGAAGTGATCTGGAAGTATAAAAAGCTTTTCATGAAAGACATTATTGATAGTTATCCAGATCCCAAGCCAGCAACAACAACCATTGCCACTTTATTAAAAAGGATGCAAGTCAAAGGTTTTGTAGCGTATCAAGTGTATGGAAATTCCAGGGAATATTATTCTCTGGTCGATAAGGATGTTTATTTCTCCAAACATGTAAAAGGGATCATTAAAAACTACTTTGACAATTCTCCCATGCAGTTTGCTTCCTTTTTTACAACCTCAACAAATTTGACAACAACCGAGTTGGAGGATCTAAAAAAAATTATAGATCAGGAAATTAATAAAAAGAAAAAATGATAACCTACCTCCTAAAGATTATTCTTTGTTCTACACTTTTTGCCTTGGTGTACAAAGTGTTGTTTGAAAAGGAGAAGATGCCTCGTTTCAATAGATTTTATCTGTTGACCAGCTTGGGTTTATCTATGCTGATACCCTTTCTATCATTCAAACACGAGGTACAACTACCTCCAACATTGGAAAATGTTACTTCCAACCTCTTTATAACTTCCCAATCCGGCATACCTGAGCAAGCAGCTACCGGTAATGATTCCAATATCATCCAACTGATCCTTTTGTCAATCTATGCGCTTATTTCATTCATCCTACTCATCCGTTTTACCAAAAATCTGATTACCGTATTGAGAACAGTCAGAACCGATTCCACCGTTGCCTATCGCAATTGTAAAATCATTTTGATTGATCAAAAAGTGACTCCTCATAGCTTTCTGAACTATATCTTCATCAATAGGGAAGATTATATAAACGGTAGGGTGGAAGATGAAATATTAGTGCATGAAATGGCACATGTTCAACAAAGACATTCGCTTGATATTCTGTTTGTTGAATGCCTTCAGATTATATTTTGGTTCAATCCTATCCTTTATATTTATCGGAATGCTTTACTCTTAAATCATGAATTTTTAGCCGACGAAGCAGTCATTGATATTCATGCTGATGTAAGTGCGTACCAGCTACTGTTACTGGAAAAAGCCAGTTTGCAAACCAGCCCCATTATTACAAATATGTTCAATTATTCAATAACTAAAAAAAGACTACTTATGATGACCAAAAGAAATTCAATCCGTATGGCTTTGTGCAAACAACTGGTAGTTGTCCCTGTTTTGGGTATTGCACTTCTTTTCTTCAGCGCAAAATCGATTGCCCAAGACTCAATGAGTCTGGCAGGCAATGGAAAAACAACTGTTCAGTCCACACAGAATGGCATATCCAAAGAACAAATGTTAGAGTATAAAACCATTACCAAAAAATTTGATGTCGATGTAAAAGTGCCTGCAACTAATGAACTATCTAATTCTGAAAGACACAACAGACTGAAACAAACCTTTACCCTTATTGCATCTAATGAACTATCTGATTCTGAAAGGGAAAGACTGATTTCCTTGTATTTATCCATGAGTAAAGAGCAACAAGAAAGTCAAAGAGTCGTCCTAATTCCTGTACCTGCACCCCTTCCTAAAATAATACCAACCAAGCAACAATTTGAATCCTGGAAAGACGCCAATACATATGGTGTTTGGATTAATGGGAAAAAAGTGAAGAATGCGCTTTTGAGCAGCTATACCAATACCAACTTTGCTTCGGTTTATGTAAGTAAGTTAGCCAAAAATGCCCGGAAAAATGTAAAATATCTTTATCAGGTAGATTTGATGACTACAGAAAAGTATGCAGAATACGTGAAGGAAAATTCAGATTACAAAGGGAAATACATGTTGTTTACTCGTGAGAAATTTGGGGTGAGAAATAAGATTTGAATACAGTTGATTTTTAGACCTAAATAAGTAATATTAAAAGCCCGCTTTATCAACGGGCTTTTATATTTGTAAACTATAAGATTTTTATAAGAAAGTTTAATATGCGAATTTTGTCTTCTTGTAATCACGCTCCAATGCTCTTTTGATAATTGCATTGATCGATATGCCTTCAGATTTGGAAATAACTGCAATCCTTTCGTGCATTTCCACCGGAATTCTCACATTAATACTTCCACTAAAAGGTTTTGCAGGCTCAATACCACGTACTTCGCATTCTGCGATATAATCATCAATTGCATTATGAAAATCACTCAAAAGATCATCAACGCATACTCCCTCGAATGTAATTGAACTTTTTGGAATTCCTAAGACCTTGCCGAAAAGACAATTATCCTCCTTACTATACTCGACAGTGCCCGTATAGCCTTTGTAGTTAATCGTATCCATAGTTTTAATTATTAAATATCACCGTTTTCAATTAATAGCTTCTCTACTTCTCAAAGAACGTAAATCTTGATTAAATTTGACGGATGTGGTTTATGTATCGCTTGTACTCATTTGTAACTATTATTTAGTTGCATTAACAAATACAAATATATCGTATTTATTGTACGTACGTACTTACATACATAAATTTTTCGACTGTATTAACAAATATTAACCTTGTTAGATTAGATAAACTTTTACTCAGACCATACTGAATTTAAAACCTCTTAGCAAGGACTATAGCCTATTCCTTACCATAGACGTGATGAGGAAGCAATGGGATGAATTGGTTTACGGAATAATAAAATCATTATAGTAAACTCATTTACAAACTTGATTCTCATCCGAATAATCTATATTTTTACAAAATAGACTAATCAAAAATCCGACCTATATGAAACTAAAACACTTATTTATTATGACAGGATTACTTTCAGCGGGTTTTGCTTCGGCAGCTTCCTACGCCACTGATACCTTTAAAACTCGAAACAACCACGAATTGCTGATTACTTTCATTAAACATGGAAGTCTAATGCTTACCTATAATAATCAAACTATTCAGGTGGATCCAGTATCCAAATTTGCAGATTATGCCGCATTTCCAAAAGCAGATGTGATATTGATTACGCATGAGCATAGTGATCATTTGGATTCAAAAGCAATTGAAACGCTGACAAAAAAGGGGACATTGCTTATCACAAACGAGGCTTCAAAAATACAGTTGGGCAAAGGGGTATCGATGAAGAATGGCGATAAAATGAAGGTTTCAGAAATGATATCTATTGAAGCAGTGCCAGCCTATAATACAACAGATGGGAGAGAGCAGTTTCATCCCCGAAATCGTGACAATGGTTACGTGCTGGATATTGATGGATTGCGAATTTTCATTGCAGGTGATACTGAGGATATTTCGGAATTAAAGGATTTGAAGAAAATCGATGTTGCATTTCTCCCTGTCAATCAACCATATACAATGAGCGTTTCACAGGCTGCCCATGCTGCAAGAATGTTTACACCCAAAATACTCTATCCGTATCATTATGCGAATACAGACATCGAAAAGTTGAAGGATGAATTGAAAGGCAGTGGCATTGATGTTCGAATCAGGAAAATGGAATAGTTTGCTTACATTTACGAAACGACATTTTAAAAGCTAAAGGATATGACTAAAATAACCTCGAATAAAGGTCAATGTTTCACCCAATAAAAAAACCAAAATAATTGCGTATTAATTTAAATTAAATTTACTTTGTCATTAGTATACAAAATCGTTTAAAAAATCAATAATGGAGGAGGATGATTTTCTGATATCTGCCTGTAAAAGGAAATCTTTGAATATGAGTACCATGGTTTTCAACTCCGTATTTGGATTCCTATTTATCCTTTTCGGAATCATACATTATGATTCTTCTAAACTGCCCTACATCATCATGGGTGCTTTATCCATCGTTTATGCTTTAGTTGGCCTGGAACTATTTAAGACCAGCTACAGCATCGTTATTTCAAAAAGCACCATATCGATAATCAGATCCTTTCAGCATGACATCACGATCCATTTAGAAAAGGTCAAAGAATTCGTGATTCAAAACAATATACTGCAAGTCCATTATTTGGACTATGTTAAAACGTATGATTTAGCTTGGCTTTCACACGATGATTTTCAAAAATTATCGAACAAACTCATTGTACTCAATATTGAACTATCGATCAACTCTCAATACGAACCAATAAAATAAAAAACCATGGGCCTTTTATCCGCAATCATCGGAAACGCCGGTGAAGTTTCCGTAGAAGATTTATACAAAAAATACGAACCACTTTTAATGGATGGTGAAAACATTGAATTGGGCTTCAAGCTTATTCGAGATACTTTCATTTTTACAACAAAACGGCTCATCTTGGTGGACAAGCAAGGCTTGACAGGCAGCAAGACCGAATACAAATCCATTGCATACAAAAGCATTTCCAGGTTCAGCATCGAAACAGCCGGGCCACTCGATTTGGATGCCGAGTTGAAAATTTGGGTTTCCAGCGAATTGCATCCAAGCATCACCAAACAATTCAACAAGTCGGTGAATGTGTATGAGGTGCAGAAGGTGTTGGCACAGCATGTACTTTAATTAATGTAGATTATATTATTAATCCTAAAAAACAAAACTATGTATTGGCTAAATCTTAAAGCGCTTGAAAACCAAATTTCCAACAACTAATTAACTGAAAAAGACGGTTTTAACTATTTGTTGGGATACTGCATTTTATCAACATTTGTGACATCTTTTTCGGGAGTTGCTGCTTTTCAAGGTAATACGGGCATTGGAATAGCATTTATGGAGTTTGTGCTATTAATTTTTATTACCATATTTGGGCTTAAGGCAGCGTACGATGCAAACATGGATATTGATGGTAAAGATTTCATTAGAAGGTTTTTTGCCATTACCTGGGTTATCGGTTTTCGCATTGCATTGGTCGTATTAGGTTTTATCTTTTTAGCAACATTGATCTACAGTATAACTTCGGTAACTCATGGTCATTACTATTCAGCCAACACTAATTTAGAAGATATCTTAACAATGATTCTCGCTCTATTCGTTACCCTAATCAGTTTCTTATTGACTATCATGTCATTTAGACGTTTGAAGCCAAATTCAAAAGAATAGGCAGTTAAACATACATCATCCTGACAAAAAGAACGTTTGACATAAAAAGTGTGCTGTTCGATAACCTTTATAACAACTATTCTTAGTTGTCTATGGGATTCTTTATACCAAAATTGTAGAATTTTATAAAAAAATTAATATATTTGACAATATCTAACCTAACTGTATACTTTACAGTTAGCGATTGTTGATCTTATGTACTTGACAATATCTGGCCTTAAAATCGAAAGAATATGAAACACTTAATTACTTCGTTACTCTTTGTGATGTTTGGTGTCATCACAAGTATTGCTAAAGCCGAAACTGGTATTACAGTCACTGTAAATCTAACAACGGCTGGTACGTTATCCACAGTCTTGAGAAATCAAGGAACTGATTTAACACAAATTTCAAAAATCATTGTAACCGGTAATCTGAACAATAAAGATCTGAATACGATTAGCACTTCCATGCCAATTGTCACTTCGATTGACATATCTGGTACAAATGCAACAGTCATTCCCGATGACATGTTTAAAAACAAATATCAAATACAGGAATTCATTGCCCCATCTACCATACGTAAAATCGGGAACACAGCGTTTCAAAGTTGTTCCCAATTAAAAACAATCCCTTTTTCCAACCAAATAGATAGTATTGGAAGTAGTGCATTTTCTGGTTGTAGCAATATGACTGGAAACATTGTATTTCCAAGTTCCTTTTCTTACTTAGGTTATAATGCTTTTTCTAGCTGCAATTTACTTGCCAGTGTGGACTTATCTGCCTGTACAAAGTTAACATCATTGAATAGTAGCATATTTTACTATTGTCAGGGTTTACAAAAAATACTATTGCCCTCATCACTATCCAGCTTAAGTTGGAGTGTGTTCACTTATTGTAGTTCCTTAAAAACAATTGACCTATCTGGTTGTACAAATTTATCCAGATTAGAAGGTGACCTCTTTTCCTATTGCAGTGCTTTGGATACAATCATTTTACCCAGTTCAATCAATTACATAGGTACTATTTTTTCGGGATGTCCTTCCATAAAGAATATCACCATTATGTCTAAAACACCACCTCAAATTGAATCTGCTACTTTTGCTGCATTTCCCAATGCCACTTGCAAATTAAATGTACCCATCGGATCAGAACAAGCCTACTTAAATGCCTCATACTGGGAATATTTTGACCTTGTCACTGGCAATGGTCTCTTACCAACTATTGGGAACAACGGTTCATTAACAGCCAATGGAACAACACTTAAAAATGGAGAGGTCTACTTTCACAATGGCAAAGAAGTAAAATTGGTCCCAATACCGAATTCAGGATACACGGTTGATAGTCTGACAATTAATAATATAAGGGTTACCAATTTAGATAATGCTGTTATACCTGCCGGCACAATCAGTGCCCGAATAAAAATAGCCTTTAAGCTGAAGCAATTCAATCTGGATATTACTGTCAAAGGAAACGGTTCCATAAAATACAATAATCAGCTCATAGAAACATCG
>JGI24147J20444_1001504_pt1 | contig 11232 bp, 7 predicted proteins | sample BarGraIncub1133A_FD_20444 | JGI IMG/M metagenome (IMG submission 20444) | reverse complement strand
GCAAAGGTAGATGGAGAAGCGTGTTGTACTTATATTGGAGAAAATGGTGCAGGACATTATGTGAAGATGGTTCATAATGGCATAGAGTATGGGGATATGCAACTAATTTGTGAAGCTTATGCGCTTTTAAAGGGTGCTCTCGGGCTATCAAATGACAAAATTCATGATATTTTTAGCAAATGGAATAAGGGTGAACTGGATAGCTATCTAATAGAAATAACTAGTGAAATATTTGCGCAAAAAGATACTGAGTCTGGAGAATACATGGTTGATATTATATTAGACAAGGCAGGTCAGAAAGGAACGGGAAAATGGACTAGTCAAAGCGCATTAGATTTAGCAGTACCAATACCGAGCATTACAGAGGCCGTTTTTGCACGTTGTATATCTGATTTGAAAGATGAGAGAATTATCGCAAGTAATGTGTTAAAAGGGCCAGATGCAAAATTTGAGGGAGATATAGATGAGTTTATAGAAGCTGTAAGAAAAGCTCTTTATACAAGTAAAATATGCTCATATGCGCAGGGATTTGCACTTATGAGGACTGCTTCAATAGAGTATAACTGGGATCTTAAATATGGCGAAATTGCTAAAATATTTAGGGGTGGATGTATTATCAGAGCACAATTCCTTAATAAAATAAACGAAGCATATCAAAATGATCCGAATCTTAAAAATCTAATGTTGGATTCGTATTTCAAGGACATTCTTCATAGTTATCAAAAAGATTGGAGGAGAGTAATATCAGTAGGTGTAAACTTGGGGGTTCCATTACCTGGATTTTCTAGCGCACTAATGTATTATGATAGTTATAGAAGCGCTAACCTTCCAGCAAATTTACTTCAGGCTCAGAGAGATTATTTTGGTGCTCATACATTTGAAAGAACGGACAGAGAAGGAACATTCCATCATGAATGGGTAAAGCAGTGATTAAAAGAGATTAAAAGTAAAAAGACGTAAAACATGCGTCTTTTTTTATATTTAAAGATAATCTACTTATATATATATATAAACATAAAAACATAGTGAGCTTAATGAAGAAATAATGCATATAATGTAACTAGGGAAGCTATTATATATTAGCTTATATATTCTACAATCAAAAAATGTGAAAATATATTTAAGGCAAACTTAAAATTTCAATTAGAGACGCATATTTAAAAATTTAATTTGTAATCACTTCATGAATAAAGGGGGAATCAACATGAATTTGATCCCATTGCCACGGAAAATTACAGTTGGAGATGGATTATTTCTAATAAGACACAATACTGCTATTGTGCTCGATGAGTCACTGGGCGATAATGAGTTGGAAACAGCGAAACTGCTTAAGCGGGAAATTAAAAAAGTTATTGCAATTACATTGCCTATTAAAAAAGTACAGCGAAGTGTAGAAAATCTTTATGAAAGCTGCATTTGCTTTAAGTATGAAAATATGGATAGAGGAGAGGAAGCCTATTTACTGACTGTGAGCTCCAATAAAATTACAATTGCAGCTTGTTCAAGTCGTGGCTTTTTATATGGTGTAGCAACACTAATTCAGTTATGCAAGATATATCGTGCTGAAATTGGTTGCACAGTAATTGCAGATGAGCCATCTTATCCNAATAGAGGATATATGCTTGATGTTAGCCGTGGAAGAGTCCCAACTATGGAGAGTTTAAAAGTACTGGTNGANAGGCTTGCATTGTATAAAATNAATCAACTTCAGTTNTATATGGAAAATTGTTTNAGGTTAGAAGGTTTTGAGGAAATTTGGTCGCAGACTGATCCTTTTACTCCGGAAGAAATTTTGGATTTGGATTGTTACTGTAATACACGTGGCATTGAGCTGGTACCATGCATTGCTTCCTTTGGACATTTGTATGACATACTCCGTTCAGAGAGTTTTGGTAAATACAGAGAGATGCAGACTGGAATTGGGGATACATTTACTTGGTATCACCGCATGAGATATCACACCATTAATGTATCAGATCCTGAAAGTTTTACACTTATCACTGGTATTCTTGACCAATACATGCCTTTATTCCGTAGCGATAAAATAAATATTTGCTGCGATGAAACATTTGATTTAGGTAAGGGGAAAAGTGCTTCTATGGCTGAGAAAATGGTTTACGGAGAAATGTATATTTCCTATGTCAATAAGTTAGTTGAATATCTTCAAAGCAAGGGAAAAAAGGTAATGATTTGGGGCGATATTGTTCAAAACAATCATGAACATATGGGTAAACTGAACAAAGAGGTTACCTGCCTCAATTGGTATTATGATTATGGCGCTAAGGAACAAATAGTTAAAATTTTTGCGGACATTGAATTAAATCAGTATGTGTGTCCTAGCGTTTCTGGTTACAGTCGATTGGTAAATGCGTATGATAAGAGTTTCACAAATATCAGGGAAATGGCGAAGTTAGGTGCCAAGTATCATGCGGTAGGATTTCTAAATACTGACTGGGGAGATTGCGGCCATATTAATATGCCATCCCTCGCCATTCCTGGCATGATTTACGGTGCAGCACAAGGCTGGAATATTACGGACGATAGGGATTTTAGTACGATAGACCGGGCTGTTTCTTTTATAGAATATGGAGATAAAAGTAGAAATTTGGTGGGGATTTTACGTGAGCTTTCTCGTCAGGATATAATAATTTTTAATGATCTTGCATTTTTTAGAGATTATAAGGTATACAATGAAACTTACATTGATTCTGGAACCTCGCTTTATGAAAAAGCTAAAAAGGAAATGATGATGGTTTCGGAGGATGAACTCAAAAACGCAGTTACCAAATGTTCTGAAATTATAAATTGCCTTAAACAGAATGATATTGGTTCCTATGCAGAACGTCAAGAAGAAATGCTAGAGTATTACCTTGCGGCAAGAGGGGTATCACTGATGCAGGAATTGACAATAATCATTAAAGAGCGTGAATATGGGCAGGATGTACACCCACTAAGTACGACCTATGAATTGGCAAGTAAACTTGAATACTGGCTGATGGATTATTGCATAGAGTGGAGGACTGTCAGTAGGGAGAGTGAATTGTATAGAATAAAGGAATTCATATGGCAAATATGTTCAATCCTTAGAAAGTATGATTCGTTGTTACACAGTTGATACCAGTTGAAAACAATGGTATAATTTCTAAAACAATACATTTTAGCACAAGGTTGTATCAGGCTATATGATAAGATTAAAATAAGAACTAAATTGTAAAGTCTATGGAATTAATTTCACAGCTTTTATAATACAAGTAACTAAATATGTTTAGTTTCAGCCTACCATAGGAGGTATTTATGAAAGAAAATTTTTTTATAGCTATAGCACATAGCATAGAACTAGATTCATTTTTCGCAGTTACAGAACTAATTGAGAAATGCGATCTTCAGCTTGCTAACCTAAGTCCTACGGCAGGAATTCTGTATGCAAGTATAGATGTTGATCATCAGTTGGTACTTGATAAAATTTATGAAAAATGGCCAGATTTACAGCTAGTTGGTTGTACAACAGATGGGGAATTTTCATCAGAATGTGAGTATGTAGAGGATTCATTAGTTTTGACATTATTTATATGTGAAAAAATAAAAATTGTTTCAGGGATTATTAATAATGCTGCAATAGATGTGAGGAAAGAATGTAGTCAAGTAATATCAGCGGCTATCAGCAAATTAGGGAATACTCCTAAACTATGTATATTGTTTTCAGATGTGCTTAGAAACAATGGTGAGACAGTTATGGAACAGCTAACTTTAATAACAGATGGTAAACTTCCAATTGTGGGTGGAATTTCAGCAGATAGTTGGCGATTTAATGAGGCAAAGCAGTTTTACAATAAAATAGCATCTGCAAGTATATCCTCATTTTTACTTTTAGCTGGGGAATTTGATTTTTCTATGGGGATGGACAGTGGCTGGAAGGCAATCGGGGAGACTGGAACTATTACAAGATCAGAGGGTAATGTAATTTATGAAATCAATTACAAACCCGCACTGGAATTTTATAGTAATATCCTTGGAGAAAATACTAAGCCAACTCTTGAACTACCAATCGCTGTATACAATCAGCGGGGTGAATTTCAATTTATGCGCACAACATTCGAAAATTATGATAATAATGTTGGCTCCGTAACATATTTAGGTAATGTGCCGGTTGATTATAATGTCCGTATTACCATGGTAGACCGTGAGTCAATTTTAGCAGGTACTACAAGTTCAATTAACAAGGCGATTAGCACATATCCATCAAATAAATTGCTAACTATAGTATTATGTTTTACTTGCTCTGCGCGAAGGGTTCTGCTGGGAACACGAACTAGAGAAGAGTGCCAGATTGTTCGTGAAAAAATTGGAGAAGATGTAAAATTTGTTGGATATTATTCCTATGGTGAGTTTTATCCAAATTTAAATGAATTAACAAATGAATTTCATAATGAAACATTTGTTACTGTATTGTTAGGGTAAGGTTAATACAATGAAGGGGGGGGCGGATGGAGAATGATAGTTTAAAAGCTATGATGAAAAAAATAACAATTATGCAAAAAAAATTAGAACGCTCTGAACATGGTCGAAGACTTACAGAGCAGGCAAAAGATCATTATGATTTAGTTTACCGCTTTAGTATCGAGAAGCTAGCGGAGCAGAAGAACTTGCTTGATATTAAGAATAAAGAACTGGATTTAGTAAGATTAAAATTGATTGCAAAGAACAAAGAGCTTCAAGAAGTATCAACTACTGATGGACTTACAAAAATATATAACCGAAGAAAAATTAGTGAGATATTTAATGGAGAATACATTCAAGTACAACGTTATAAAATAGATTTTTCAGTTATCTTAATCGATGTTGATTGGTTCAAATTTGTTAACGACACATATGGACATCAAACTGGGGATCTAGTTTTGTTTGAGCTTGCTCAACTTATGAAGAAGAGCCTCCGTATTGCTGATAGCATTGGAAGATGGGGGGGAGAAGAATTTTTTATTGTATTACCAAATACAAGTTCAAATGATGGATATATATTGGCTGAGAGGATACGATTAAAAATATCTTGCTATCACTTCCAAGACATTAATCAAATAACTTGTAGTTTTGGAATTACGCAGTACATGGAAAATGATAGCATAGAACAGATTATTAAAAGAGCTGATACGGCATTGTATAAGGCTAAGGAACATCGTAATTGTATTTGTATTGGTTAACAAATCTATATTTCATATAAACAGTTTCATAAGCCGAAAAAGTATATTCAAACTATATAAATTGCTTTTTATTATTATATAACGATTTATAGCCCAAGTTTAGGGATAAAAAAACTGTTAAACAAACGGAGGTACAAACTGCAATCATAATGGCTATTTGATACATAATAGCAGTGGTAGGGAGTGTACCTGATAACATTTGCCCAGTCATCATTCCTGGTAAAAAGATTATCCCCATTCCTAGCATTGAATTTAGAGTAGGAATTAAGGCAGTTTCTAAAGCATTATTAGCAAAAGGCTTTAAAATATCTTTAGGTTCTACTCCTAAATTGAGTAAAGTGTTAATTTTGTTCTTTTCATGGCTTATGTCATCCATAAAGGTTTTTATTGCAATGTTTACTCCAGTCATAGAATTACCGATAATCATGCCAGCTAAAGGTATAGTGTATTGAGGGTTAAATATGGATTTTCCAACAACAACTGTGACAAAAAAGATTAAAATAAAAAGACCTGAAAATGTTAAAGAAGCTCCTATTGCAATTTTGAAATTATTATTTAAGCCTTTTCTACTTTTAATTATTATGTGAATAGAAAATGATACCATAAGTATTAAAAAGATTATAGTAAACAAAGGGTTTGGATTTTTGAATACATATTGAAGTATATAGCCCACAATAACAAGTTGAACGCTCATCCTTAGACTTGCAACTAAAAGAAGTCTTGTTTGATTAACCTTTGATTTTTTCATTATTATAAGCACTATAATTAAAAGTAAATAAATAAGTGAAAAATTTATTATACCTAGGTCGACTGCTCCTTGCATATTATATTTAAGCCTCCTTAACTATTTCTATTTTATTTTCACAAAACTCATCCACAATAGTCTTATTGTGGCTTACGATTACAATATCAATAGTTTTAGCCTTGCAGAAATTTATTATGTTTTTCAGCATTTTAAGGCTGTTTTTTTCATCTAATGCTGAGGTTGGTTCGTCAAGTAATATAACACTCGGGCACAACGATAAAAAAATCGATATGTAAACTCTTTGGCGTTCTCCACCAGATAATGTGGAAGTAATTTGGTTAAGCGGAACATTTACGCAGCAAATATCAGTGATGTACGTGATATATTCTTTATTTGGAATAGGTTTTTGCCTTAATGCATAAAAGGTACTGAAATTGTCTGTTATGCTCTCATCAAAGAGAAAAACTTCCTGAGAAACTAGGCTCACTTCACGTCTTAGAGCAATTGGGTCATATTCACTAATTGATAAGCCGTTATATAATAATTCTCCAGACACCGGATTTATAGATTGGTTTAATAGCTTTAAAAAAGTGCTTTTACCAGAACCACTCTCTCCAACAATAAAATTGATCATACCTTTCTTAATTTTTACATCATTATAAGTTAAATTAGACTTGTAAATAAGATTAGTTGCTTTAAATAATAGCTCATTCATCATTAATCCTTCCTTATCTATATTTTCCTCTATACAAAATGTATAGTTCTTTTTATTGATTTTCATGTATATAATATTAGTATACCATTTCATAGCACAGAATAATAAATACTAGCTTGATAAAATTTAATTTAAGACCATATTATAATGATTATGGCGGAAATATGTTAACAAATAGGAAGTAATTACTGTAAGCCAGTTGAAGTGATTTAGATTCACTTTAACTGGTTTTTTTTAAGGTATTTTTATTCTCTTATTTAAATTAACTTTACTATGAGGTATACTATTGTAAGTTAATGGGGACCAAGACATATAAAAAACGTGATAAAGTGATAATATATAAAGATATATAAAATATTTTAAGGGAGCAGAGTTATGAAACAAAAAGCTTATTCAAATACTAAATATCCATTACTTGAAATAAACTTAAAAAAGGTATATGAAAATGTAAAGTCCATGGTTGATTTATGCATGTCCCAGGGTATAGATATTGCTGGAGTAGTTAAGGGGTTTAATGCAATACCTGAGGTTGTAGAACAGTTTGCAAACGCAGGGTGCACATATATTGCAAGTTCAAGGTTGGACCAAATAATAAAACTAAAGAAATATGGATTAGACAAACCTTTTATGATGATTAGGATTCCAATGTTTAGTGAAATAAAAGAGTTAGTGGGGTTTGCAGAGGTTAGTCTAAATTCTGAACTGGAAACATTGAATATGATTGAAAAAGAGTGTGAATATCAAGGCAAAAAGCACAAGGTAATTCTAATGTTTGATCTTGGAGATTTAAGAGAAGGTGTATTTGAGCAGGAAGAATTCGTTGAATTAGCAGAATATGTAGAAAATTTTCTTGAAAATGTTGAGTTATATGGGATAGGAACAAATTTAGGTTGTTATGGTTCAATAATGCCGTCCCAGGAGAATATAGGAAGACTATGTAATATTGCTGAAATAATTGAAAGTAAAATAAATAGGAGACTAGATGTGATTTCCGCAGGTGCTACAAGTTCATTGCCTTTAGTTAATAGATGGTAAAATGCCTAAAAGAGTAAATAATTTAAGGATAGGCGAAGGAATACTATTAGCAGAGGATTTAGAGAAGTTTTGGGGATATGATATGAAACATATGCATAAAGATACTTTTGTGCTAAAAGCGCAGATAATAGAAATAAAAAATAAACCTACATATCCTGTTGGAGAAGTATTTATTGATGCTTTTGGGACTAAACCAACCTATGAGGATAGTGGAATAAGAAAAAGGGCACTACTTGCAGTGGGAAAACAGGATTTTGGATTACACGATAAGCTAATTCCACAAAAACAAGGTGTTAAAATTATAGGAAGTAGTTCTGATCACTTAATTGTAGATATTCAAGATTGTGATATTGAAATTAAATTAGGGGACATACTTGATTTTCTAATGTTCTACCCACCAATGATGTATTTAAGTGAAAATTTAAGTATACCAAAGGTTTTCATTTAAGTATCAAAAAATAAAAGTACATATAAATATTGACATATAATAATCCATATGGTAAATTATAAAGGATCTCTTTGCACTGCATACAAATCTACAGTACAAACTGAGCAGGCGATGAACTTGTAAAAAAAGTTCGTGGGGCTGGGCCTAAATGGCAACAGGATGAATTATACACCTGTGGGACAGTTTAATTGTTCTACGGGCTTTTTTATACCCATTTCTAGAACACATCTGATGATTGCAATGCCACAGAGTTACATTAAAAATGCTTTAGATAAGCAGAAATGGAGGTAACTATTTATGACTAAGCAACAAATCAAAGAACTACAAGGACTTACTACTTTGGAAGCAAAGAAAATTCAAGAAAAATTCGGCAAGAATGAAATTGTGTCTAAAAAAAAGGAAGGCTTTTTACTTAAGATTTTGAAAGTCATTGGCGAGCCTATGTTTTTATTGCTAATTGTTGCTGCCATAATTTATTTTATTCTAGGAGAACCTAGAGATGGCGCTATTATGCTTATTTTCGTTGTTGGAATTATTAGTATTGAGGTAATTCAGGAATGGAAAACGGACAAAACTTTGAATGCATTAAAAGATTTATCAGCTCCACGCGTTACAGTATTACGAGACGGAACTCAACAGGTAATTAATAGTTTCGATTTAGTACCTGGTGACATAATGTATATCGCAGAAGGGGTTAAAGTTCCTGCTGATGGCATAGTTTTAAAAGCAAGCACTCTGTGCATTGATGAATCTTCTCTTACGGGAGAAGCTGAGGGTGTATGGAAGATTACTACAGAAAATAGAGACGTAACTAATACTGATTATTGGCGCCCTGATTATTGTTACACAGGAACTCTTGTTACACAAGGCACGGGTACTATATTAGTCGACAAAATAGGAGCAACAACTGAATATGGGAAAATAGGTAAAAATATTGCATCTGCTCCTGATAATCCAACACCACTTGAAAATCAAACTGGTAAGCTGGTAAAACTCTGTGCAGGAATTGCAGCAGCTTTATTCATTGTTGTTGGAGTTGTGACATTTTATAATTTACCAGATCACATCTTTAAAGCTAGAATCATAGAAAGCATTTTATCAGGAGTAACTCTTGCTATGGCAATGATACCGGAAGAATTTCCAGTTATTCTAACCGTTTTTTTATCAATGGGTGCTTGGAGACTTGCTAAAAAAAGGTCTCTTGTTAGAAAGTTACCATCAGTAGAAACTTTAGGTGCGGTATCTGTTCTTTGTGTTGATAAAACAGGAACAATAACCATGAACAAAATGACAGTTACAGATACTTGGAGTTTAGAAATTGATGCATTAAGATTGACGAAAATAATGGGCATGGGTTGCAAATCAGATGCTTATGACCCAATGGAAAAGGCTATGATATCCTATTGCGAAGAACAAGGAATTACAAGAAACATTTTATTTGGTGGAGAACTAATTAAAGAATATGCATTTACTGATATTGCTAAAATGATGGGCCACGTTTGGAAAAATGGCGATAAAATTGTAGTTGCAGCAAAAGGATCACCTGAACATATTTTAAAGATATGTAAATTAACAGATGATGATAGAAAGACGGTAGAAACTAAAATAATGGAAATGTCTAGGCTTGGACTTCGTGTTATTGCTGTTGGGCAAATGCTAGTAAATACCATAGATGATATGCCAGATACTCTTATGGATTGTAGCCTAGAGCTTTGTGGAATGGTTGGGCTTGTTGATCCTCCAAGAGAATCTGTAAAACAAGATATAGAAATTTGCACTAAGGCTGGTGTACGCGTTGTTATGATAACCGGAGATAACGGAATAACGGCTAGTTCCATTGCAAAGCAAATTAATATGCCCAATAGCGATAAAATCATAACTGGTGATGATATAAGTAAAATGACCGATGAAGAGCTTTGTCAGCGTGTTAAAGATGTTAGTGTTTTTTCAAGAGTAATACCTGAGCATAAAATGAGAATAGTTAAGGCTTTTAAGAAAAATGGTGAAATAGTTGCAATGACTGGTGATGGCGTTAATGATGCACCCGCTCTTAAATATGCAGATATTGGTATTGCTATGGGAAAACGTGGTTCTGAAGTTTCAAGAGAAGCAGCGGACATAATATTACTTGATGATAATTTTTCTACTATTGTTGACACTATAAAAGATGGTAGAAGAATTTATGATAACATCAGAAAAGCAGTTGGGTACGTATTCACTATTCATATTCCTATTGCATTTGCAGCACTATTTGCTCCCCTGCTAGGAATAAATCCTGCAAGTCTTCTGTTGCTTCCAATACACGTTGTTTTACTTGAACTGGTAATTGACCCTACTTGCTCTATAGTACTCGAACGTCAGCCAGCAGAACAAGATATAATGGAAAGGTCACCACGTAATGCATTTGAAAAACTGCTAACGGCAAAAATTCTTTTTAAAAGTGTAATTCAAGGCTTGGTAATATTTGGGGCATCATTCGGAACGTATTTCGCATTTTTAAATCAATATCCAGATAATGCGCCACTTGCAAGGGCAATGGGTCTCACTATTATATTGCTAGCCAATGTTATATTGGTTCATGTTAATAGCTCAAATTCTGAGTTCGCAATCAAATCATTCACAAGGCTTATGAATGATAAGGTAATGTGGGGCGTTAGTTTAGGAACGATAGCAGGGTTATTAGTAATACTATATACCCCTATGTGTGTTTTTTTAAAGCTTGCACCTTTATCTTTAAAACAGTTTATTTTAGCAGTTTCCATATCAGTAACTTCAGTTATTTGGTATGAAATTGTAAAGGTAGTGAAGTACATTAGAAATAATAGATCTCATGACTGGTCGAACACTTCAAAATTAAATATTTTTAAATAAATGAAAATAATATGTAAATAGTATATAAATGATTTGCGAAAATTTTAATATAAACAAATTGTATATGTATTAATATAAAAAATTATAAAAGGAAAGAGGTATAAAAATATGAGTTTTTCATCAAGATCATCAAGATCATCTAACAGTAAACATTATAAAAAAGGTAATAACGGAAGTAACCACTATCAAAAGAAGGGGATTTTAGGGAAATTATTTAACATGA